>MDSZ01046695.1_pt1 | contig 10785 bp, 13 predicted proteins | sample 811201 | NCBI WGS metagenome assembly MDSZ01 (sample SAMN05326647, study PRJNA326480) | marine metagenome | isolation source: seawater | place: Indian Ocean: North | collected 2010
AATTTTTAAAAACATTCAACAAACAGCTTTACCTAAATTTCCTTATGATGGTAAATATTTAAAAGACAAAGGTTTTAAAGAAGGCAAACAAGTTGGATATGCCTTAAAAGAACTTGAGATGACTTGGATAAAAAATAATTGCAATCTTTCAGAAAAAGATGCCATGATTTTATTAAAAAAAATTCAGAATTAAATATATTGAACTTCTAAAATTTCAAAATTTCTAGCTCCTGATGGAGTTGTTACTTCGACTAAATCTTTGGTAATTTTCCCAATTAAACCTTTTCCAATTGGTGACTTAAAATAAATTAAATTTTTGCTTATATCAGCTTCATCCTTTCCAACTATTTGAAATTTTATTTTTTTATTTGTGTTTAAGTCTAAAACTGTCACCGTCGAGCCGAAAATAACATTTCCATTATTTTCAATTTTGGTTACATCTATTACATTTGCTCGAGCGATAATATCGTTTATTTCTAAAACTCTTCCTTCAAGTTGAGCCTGTTGTTCTTTTGCAGCATGGTATTCAGCATTTTCTTTCAAATCTCCATGAGATCTTGCTTCAGCAATAGCGGCAACTATTTTAGGTCTTTTTATACTTTTTAGATCTTCAAGTTCATTTTTTAATTTTTGTAATCCAGAAACTGTTATTGGCTCTTTATCCATTTATTTCCACATCGGTTTCGGAGGTATTGACATTAAGATTGCCTCAATGTTTCCTCCGGAATTTAAACCAAATTTTGTCCCCCGATCATATAACAAGTTAAACTCAATATATTTACCTCTTTTTAACAGTTGTTTTTCCTTATCATTTTTATTCCATTTTAAATTATTTTTTAATTCAATAATATTTTTAGATATATCCATAAAACAAATACCTAAATTTCTTACAAATTTAAAATTATTTAACCAGTCTTTTGTTTCGTAATCAAAAAATATTCCTCCTATACCTCGTTGTTCATTATGATGCGTTAGAAAAAAATATTCGTCACACCATCTCTTATATTTTTTGTAATCTTTGTCATTATTTAAGCATAGATTTTTTAATTTAAGGTGAAAATTTTTTTTTTCTTTATCATCTTTAAAGCTTGGAGTTAAATCCATTCCGCCGCCAAACCAGTTCTTGGAAGTCACAATAAATCTTGTATTAAAATGTAATGCTGGAATTTTAGGATTTTTCATATGAGCCACTATCGATATACCAGACGCCCAATAGTTACCATTTTTTTCAGCACCAGGAATTTTAGATCTAAATTCTTTTTTAAACTTTCCTGACACCGTTGATTGATTTATTCCTACTTTATCAAAAACTTCTCCATTTTCTAAAATAAATGAAAGACCACCTCCTTCGTCTTTATTTTTTTTTGACCATTTTTTATAAGAAAATTTTTTACTTTTTTTACCCTTTTTTTTTGAAATATTTCGCTCTAGAGTTTCAAATTGTTCTTTAATTTGAGATTGTAAAAAAACAAACCAATTACTAGCAAATTTTTTCTTTATCTCTGCATTTTTTATCATTTTAAATAATTCTGTGTGTCATTGTGCCCATACTAAACCTTTAAAAATGGGTTTAATTTTGTTATTAACATATTAAATATCTTATATGGATAAATCATTTAAAAAAACTAATAGAAGAGATTTTTTATTTACTGCAAGCTATACAGTTGGTGCTGTAGGTTTAGGAGCGACCATTTGGCCTTTTATTGCCCAAATGAACCCTGATAGCTCAGTCAAAGCCCTAGCTACCACTGAGGTAGATATTAGCCAAATTGAACCAGGTAAATCTATTACCGTGTTGTGGAGAGGAAAACCAGTTTTCATCAAAAGGAGGACGGACGAGGAAATAGCTGAAGCCCAATCTGTTAACTTAAGCGAACTTAAACATCCGGAGAAAGACGAGGATAGAGTTAAAAAATCAGAGTGGCTAGTTATGTTAGGTGTATGCACTCATTTAGGATGCGTACCTTTAACTGATAAAGGAGAGTACAATGGTTGGTTTTGCCCTTGTCATGGATCACACTATGATACTTCAGGAAGAATAAGAAAAGGCCCTGCTCCAACTAACATGGAAGTGCCAAAATATGAATTTGTAGATAGTAATACAATTAAGATTGGATAATAAATAATGAGTGAAAATAATTACGTACCTTCAACTAAATTTGGAAAATGGTTTAATGACAGACTACCTTTGCTTACTTTAGGTGCGCATCTAAGTGAGTATCCAACACCTAAAAATTTAAATTACTGGTGGACGTTCGGTGGGATACTTACATTTTGTTTAGTAACACAAATAGTTACTGGTATTGTTTTAGGTATGCACTACGTTGCACATGCGGATCTTGCTTTTGATAGTATCGAGCACATAATGCGGGATGTAAATTATGGATGGTTACTTAGATACATTCATTCCAATGGTGCCTCAATGTTTTTCTTAGCAGTTTACATACACATATTCAGATCTTTGTTTTATGGTTCATACAAATCTCCTAGAGAGGTAATTTGGATACTTGGAATGTTAATTTATATTTTAATGATGGCAACTGCTTTCATGGGTTACGTCTTACCTTGGGGTCAGATGAGCTTCTGGGGGGCAACAGTTATTACAAACTTGTTTAGTGCTATTCCATTTATAGGTGAGAGTATTACTACTTGGTTGTGGGGCGGTTACTCAGTTGACAACCCTACCCTGACGAGATTTTTTAGCTTACATTACTTGTTTCCGTTTATAATTTTAGGATTAGTAGTTTTACATATTTGGGCACTTCACGTTCCAGGAAACAATAATCCAGTAGGAATTGATATTAAAAAACCATCTAAAGATACAGTTCCATTTCATCCTTATATTACGATTAAGGACTTATTTGCTTTATTAATTTTTTTAATAGTCTTTTCTGCATTTATCTTTTTTTCACCAAACACTCTAGGTCACCCAGATAATTATATTGAAGCAAATCCACTAGTAACTCCAACTCATATAGTCCCTGAATGGTATTTATTACCTTTTTATGCGATTTTAAGGTCAGTTCCTGATAAACTTGGTGGAGTCGTTTTATTATTTGCTTCAATTTTTATTTTACTTGCTTTACCATGGTTAGATAAATCAAAAGTAAGGTCAGCAGTTTTCAGACCAATTTACAAGCAGTTTTTCTGGATATTAGTTTTAGATGTATTGGCTCTAGGTTATGTTGGAGCAATGCCGGCTGAGGGTCTTTATTTATTAATTGCACGTGTTGGCACTGCTTATTATTTTTTACATTTTTTAGTTATTCTTCCAGTCCTAAGCTCTTATGAAAAAACAGATCCTATACCAAGCAGTATATCTGACCCAGTCATGACTGGGATGCCTAAACCCGAGTTAATGAAAAGTGATGAAAAAAATAAATAATGAGTAAAATTATTTTAAAAATTGTTTCATTCTTATTTTTTTTGACATCTTTTACGCACCAAGCGAACTCTGCAGAAAAAATTGAATTAATTTCTCAAGACTGGTCATTTAAAGGCATTACTGGAAAGTTCGATCGAGCCTCACTACAGAGAGGTTATCAGGTTTACAAAGAAGTTTGCTCTGGCTGTCATTCTATGAGGCTGTTAAGTTATAGAAATTTAAGCGAACCTGGCGGTCCAGAATTTACATTGCAAGAAGTAAAAAATATAGCATCAAATGCTGAAGTAACTGACGGACCAGATGAACAAGGTGAAATGTTTACCAGACCAGGTAGACCGTCTGATAAATTTGTTTCTCCTTATCCAAATGTACAGGCCGCAACAGCTGCTAATGGAGGTGCTTATCCACCAGATATGTCAGTCTTAGTAAAATCAAGAAAAGGTGGAGCTGACTATATATATTCAGTTTTAATGGGTTACACTGAACCTCCGGCTGGCATGAAATTAGATGATGGAGTTTATTACAATAAATACATGGAGGGAAATAAAATTAAAATGTCCCAACCTTTACTAGATGATATCGTAAGTTATGCCGATGGAACAAAGGCTACAGAGGCACAAATGGCTAAAGATGTTACAACTTTTATGACTTGGGCAGCAGAACCTCATTTAGAAGCAAGGCACAAACTTGGACTTCGGGTTATAATATTTTTGATAATTTTAACTGTTTTAGTTTATTTTAGCATGAAAAGAATTTGGTCAAGGATTGACACGGAAGTGTAACACATCTCCATCTTTTACAAGGTACTCTTTACCCTCTATTCTTAGTTTACCTAGCTCTTTACATTTTTCCATACTTCCATGATTTGCAAAATCATCATAATGTACTGCTTCTGCCCTTATAAAATTCTTCTCAAAATCTGAATGTATTACACCTGCGGCTTGGGGTGCTAAAGTACCTTTCTTGATTGTCCATGCTCTACTTTCCTGAGGGCCAGAGGTAAAGAAAGTATCCAATTCTAAAAGATCATAACCTGCTCTTATAAGTTTATTTAAGCCAGTTTTATCAAGACCCACTTCCCTCATAAAATTTGCTCTTTCAACTTTATCAAGATCCATAATTTGATCCTCAATATCTGCACATATAGTGACAATTTTTTCACTATTATATTTTTCTTTAATTTTCCTTGTATGAATGTTCTCTTTTAACAAGCCAGCTTCATCAACATTACACACTATAATTTTGGGCTTGATACTAAGTAAACCCAACGATAATAAAAATTTTTTTTCTTTATCTGATCGCGCTTTTAAAATTTCGTTTCCATTATTTAATATTTCCAAGCTTTCCTCTAGCAAAGTAATTTGATCACTTTTTAGTAGTTTTTTTTTATTTTTATCTAGCTTTTTTTGAATAATATCAATATCTGACAAAAGCAACTCAGTCTTAATAGACTCAAAATCATTTATTGGATTTACATTAGAATTAACATGTTGAATTTTTTCAGAATCAAAACATCTTACCAAGTGGATAATTGCATCTACTTCTCTTATGTGGGATAAAAATTTATTACCTAAACCCTCACCCTTTGAAGCTCCTTTAACTAAACCTGCAATATCAACAAAAGTTATGTTGGCGTAAATTTTTTTTTTGGATTTTGATAAATTAAAAAGATTGTCAAGCCTTAGGTCCGGAACATCTACAACCCCTATATTTGGATCAATAGTACAAAAAGGAAAGTTTGCTGCCTCTGCATTTTTAGAAGCAGTGAGGGCGTTAAAGAGGGTAGACTTACCAACATTTGGCAAACCTACTATACCACATTTAAATCCCATTAAGATTTTGATTAACTTTACTGGAAAACAAGTCTATTTTCTTTTCCATTAATGTAGGAACAAGTCCAACGATAATTTTTGTAATTTCGTTAATTTTTTCTTCTTCATCTTCTTTAAAATCTTCTAAAACGTGATTATTCACTTTCTTCTTTTCTTTTGGATGACCTATACCTATTCTAACTCTTGAATAATCTTTCCCTATATATTTATCTATAGACTCAATACCATTATGACCTGCGCTACTTCCCCCAAACTTAGCTTTTATTTTTCCAAAATCAATATCCATATCATCGTGAAAAACAATTACGTTTTTTGCGTCAATTTTAAAATAATCAATTAGCTCTTTTACAGCTGTTCCAGAGTTATTCATAAAAGTTAAAGGTTTTATTGCGTAGACTTTTTTTTCTTCTATATTTCCTGTTGTTAAAAGTCCTTTAAATTTAGGTTTTTGTTTTGAGAGTTTAAACTCATGATTTATTGCATCTATAATTTTAAACCCAATGTTATGGCGTGTGTTTATATTATTTGGTCCTGGATTTCCTAATCCAACTAGCAACATCATACTTAATTATTTTTTCTCTTGCGGTTTTTTTTCAGGTGTAGATTTTTTCTCACCGCCTGACTGTTTTTTTCCACCAGCTTGGTCTTTTCCTTTATCATCTTTTTTGGCAGCCTCACCATCTTTGCCAGCAGTTTTTGCTTCCTCACCAGTAGCTGCGCCTTCGGCAGCAGTTGCTCCCTCTCCCTCAACACCTGCTGTGGCCGCTTCCTCAGCTGGTTTCTCAGGTTCTTTGACTATTGTTGGAGCTGCGACGGTTGCTATTACAAAGTCTCTACCAGTTATTGTTGGTTTAACTTTATCAGGCAAAGTTACTGATGAAATTTTGATACTTGTTCCAATGTCAGTTCCACTTAAATCAATTAATATATCTTCAGGGATTTGATCAGCCGGACAACTTAGCTCGACTTTTCTTCTTACTATATTTAAAACTCCACCCCTTTTTAAACCTGGTGAGTCAGAGTGGTTTTTAAATTTAACTGGAATTTCTATCACAATTTTAGACCCGGCGACCACTCTCATAAAATCAATATGAATTGGTTCATCCGAAACTACGTGATAAGCAACGTCTCTTGGGAGAACTTTTTGTTTTTTTCCATCTACCTCAAGTTCAATCACGGTAGATAAAAAAGACTCAGAATTTAAAATATTTTCTATAGTTTTTTTTTCTACTGAAATTTTTGCATTTGGATCTTTGCCCCCATAAAGAATTGCAGGAATAAAACCCTTTGCTCTTAGTTTATTCGTCTCTCCAGTTGAGGTATTCTCTCTTTTTATGGCTTTTAAATTATTCATGTTAATATTTGGATGAGCTATTTAACTCAACTTTGAAAATAAAACAAGTGTTAATTAAACAAATCCGACACAGAAGTAGAATTAGAAATTCTTTTAATTGCCTCAGCCATTAGCGAAGATACTGACAATATCTCTATTTTATTGTTGTTTTTTATTTTTTTTGAATTGTCAATTGTGTCAGTAACAAAAAGCTTTTTTATTTTTGAATTTTTAATTTTTCTTGAGGCATCACCACTTAAAACACCATGTGTTATAAAAACATAAATTTCTGTAGCACCTCTTTTTTTTAAAACTTCAGCTGCGTTTACAATTGTTCCTCCACTATCAATTATGTCATCAACTATTAGACATGTTTTGCCTCTTACATCACCAATAAGATTCATCACCTGTGATTTACCAGGCCTAGGTCTTCTTTTATCAATTATTGCTAAGTCGGTTTTGAGTTTAGTTGCTAATCCCCTTGTTCTTTGTACTCCACCGACATCAGGTGAAACACATATTAATTTCTTATTTTTAAATTTTTTTTTAATAAATTTAGCAAAAAGAGGAGTTGTAAATAAGTTATCAACTGGAATATCAAAAAAACCTTGAATTTGTCCTGCATGAAGATCCACAGTAACTACTCTATTAGCACCTGCCATGGAAATTAAGTTTGAGACAACTTTTGCTGATATTGATGTTCTTGGAGCAACTTTTCTATCTTGTCTTGCATAACCAAAATATGGAATTACAGCTGTAATATTTTTTGCAGAAGATCTTTTTAAAGCATCTAAACAAAGTAATAACTCCATAAGATTATCATTAACCGGAGTTGAAGTTGACTGAATAACAAAAACACTATTGCCCCTAATATTTTCGTTTATCTCAATATAAATTTCTCCGTCAGCAAATCTCTTAATGTTTGTATTTACTAGTTTGAGCTTGAGTTTTTTGCAAATATCTTTACTGAGCTTAATATTGCTAGTTCCAGATAATATTTTCATGAAAATATGATTCTTTATACAATTATTTTTTTAAGTTTTCAAACTAATAGTTGCGATACATCTTCCATAGTCTTTTTCCCCTAATTTTTGTGAACGCCTGTGACTAAAGAAATTATCTGAGTCTTTGAATGTATCAATGTTAATATTATCAACATTTTTTATACCTCGTTTTTTCAGTTTATCGCAAACATACCCTCTAAGGTTAAAGTAAAATTTATCATTAACTCCGTTCATAAAAAAAATATCGTTAGTTTTAGATTCTTTCAAAAACTCATTCCGAAAATCTTCTCCTACCTCATAGCTTTTTTCTCCAATACAGGGACCAACGCATGCAGTAATCTTATTTTTTAAATTTATTTCATTAAATTTATCTAAAGTGTTTTCAATTATCCCTGAAATAGATCCTTTCCAACCTGCATGAACACAACCAACCATCTCATTAATTTCGTCATATAAAATAATTGGAATACAATCTGCAGTCAAAACACCAATTGCTAAATTTTTTATGTTTGTTATAAGAGAGTCAGATTTAACTCTAATTTTTTTAGTATCTTTTTTATCTAAAAAAAAAACTCTATTACTATGAGTTTGGTTCATCAAAATTAAATTTTCTGGTAATACTGACATTTTTTTTGCTACTAAATTTAAGTTTTTATTAACATTTTCTTTATTATCTCTTGACCCCAAGCCACAATTCAAACCTTCATAAATACCTTTTGAATGACCGCCTTTTCTAGAAAAAAAACAATGATTAATATTTTTAAATTTGCTTAACTTTTCTGAATAAAACATTAATTTAAACCTAATAAAAACTTTCTTTTATTTTTTTGTGCAAAAATTACTTTAAATAAACTTCCCATATATTTTTCATCCAACAATCTCTTTAATCTTAAGTACAAATCAGTCTTTGCTCTAAAATCAGTTTTTTTACTTAAAATCTCCGCTCTTTGTACAATGCCAATTCTTTTAAGAAAAAAGCTTTGAGAAACAACATTGCTAGTATTAAATTTTTTTCTTAAGAAATATTTTTTCAATATTGTGAAGTTGACCAAAGATGTAATATCTGCCTCTCCAATATTGCTAAATAATTTATTTTTTTTGTGTCTCATGACAGATTGTAAAGTATCGATTTTCCTAGTTCCTTCAAAACCATAATCTATTAAAAGAATACCACCGCTATATTTTTTTATTATTCTTGTTATTTTATCTAATTCTCTTAAACCTTGCTTTGGGTATTCAATTATTCCATTTCCATTTAATAAATTAAATTTTTTTAATTCTTTAATAATATTTTTTGGAGCTTTTTTAAATATAACCTCAATATTTGATCCCTTCCTTAATGATAAATATTTTTCAAATACTTTTTCATTATTTTTTTTAAATTGTTTTATCGGTATAGCATCAAAAAACTCATTTCCAAAAAAAAGAACAGGCCCATCTTTAATATCGTTAATATTTTTTAACCATCTTATTTTCTTATCTCTAATATTTTTTTTTTGTATTTTTTTAAGAGTTTCACTTTTTTCATATAAAAAAATATTCACAGACTTATAAAAATTTGGAAAATTCTTGAAGGTTCTTATCAAAGTTTTACATAGCGCGCCATCACCCGGTCCCAGTTCAACCACATTTAAATTTTTTGGTTTTTTCAAATTTTCCCAATAAGAAATTATCCATACGGCTATCATTTCACTGAATAAAAATGATATGCCTGGCGAAGTTATAAAATCTCCTTGTTTTCCAAAAGGATTTTTTTTTGAGTAGTAACCTTTTTTTTTGTCATACAAAACATGTTCTATAAACTTATCTATAGGCAAAACTTCTGATATCATTTTTTTTCTAATAAAGGTTTGTTAATTACTTTTGTAAACAAAATTATTCCAAATAAAATCATTACTAGGCTAAGCAAGCTCCCCATACTAAATATTTCAAATATATAACCTACTTGTTTATCAGGTTCTCTAAATTGCTCTGAAAAAATTCTAAATAATCCATAAAAAATTAAAAATAATGATGAACACATACCTGATCTAATTTTTTTGTTTAATATTAAAACTATCATAATCAAAAAAAGAACTATCCCCTCCAATAGAGCTTCATAAATTTGTGAAGGATGTCTGGGAATATTGTCTACAGCAGGAAATATAACTGACCAGAATACATCCGTGGGTTTTCCGTATAATTCTGCATTTATAAAATTTGCTAATCTTCCAAAAAATAGTCCAATAGGCGAAACACATGCAATTAAGTCTAATAATACTAAAATTTTAATTTCTTTATTTCTTAAAAAAATATATGTGCCTATAATCACGCCTATTAAACCACCATGAAAAGACATACCGCCTTTCCAAATTTTTAAAATATCTAACAAATTGTCATGATAATAACTCAAATCATAAAATATTACGTAACCCAATCTTCCACCTACTATTAAAGAAATTATAAGATATGTTACGTAATCATCAAAAATATCTTGAGTTAAAGCACCCCCAACTTCACCACTCCTCTTTTTTAAAATCTTTTTTGCAAGCCACCAACCAAAAAGAATTCCAAAAATATAAGCTAATGAATACCATCTGATTTCAATAATTCCAAAATCAAATACTATTGGGTCAATATTATGAATATACATTATTTAGTTTATAACATAATTGATATTATATTTCCTATGATTTAAGATTAATTATGAGTAATTCTGATAGAATTTTAAAAGTGATATCTGACCTTGTAGAAAACGGAATTTTAACATCAAAAGATGCTAAAAAAGAAATACTTACTAATTTAAAATTTCAGAAGGAAAATATCATGGAAAAACTACAAGTAGTTTCAAGAGAAGAATTTGAGGTATTAAAAAAGATTGTTCAAAAACAAGAAAAAGAAATAAAACTTCTTAAAAAAAAAAAATCAAATCGGTAAAGAGACCTTAACCAGCAGACCCTTATGTTTACTTTTAGAAAGCTGAATACTTCCTCCGTGCGAATTTATTATATCTTCGGAAATTGATAAACCTAACCCAACACCTGACTTATTAAGACTTCTGCTTTTGTCTAATCTATAGAAAGGTTTAAATACATTTCTGTATTGTTCTAATGGTATTCCCGGGCCATCATCCTCAATGATAACATTTAACCTTTTTGGGGCTTTATTTAAACTGACATGCACATTTTCACCGTAAGACAACCCATTTTGAATTAGATTATTAAAGCATCTTTTTAAAGCATTTTTTCTTCC
>MDSZ01126055.1_pt1 | contig 10785 bp, 7 predicted proteins | sample 811201 | NCBI WGS metagenome assembly MDSZ01 (sample SAMN05326647, study PRJNA326480) | marine metagenome | isolation source: seawater | place: Indian Ocean: North | collected 2010
ACAGGATCTCAATGCTTATCACAGTCTTGATGCAGAAGTAGAACTTACGCAGATTCTGTCAGAGCAGATTGCTCTAGAAATCGATCGTGAAGTTCTTAACGACCTTCTCACACAAGCAGGGGCAGCCAACTACTACTGGTCACGTGCACCAGGCAAATTCCTCAACAAGGTCACCGGAGTGGAGGACACGACGCCTTCTTTCACAGGCACAGTCCGCGAATGGTATGAGACTCTCGTTGAGACCATTATCGATGTAGCTAACCAAATTCATAGAAAGACTCTTAGAGGATCTGCAAACTTCATTGTCGTCGGACCTGATGTTGCAACTATTCTCGAAGCATCAGTTCTTTACAAGCCGTCATACAGCTTGGATGGAGATGGTCAGGTGAGTGGAATGGTTATCGGTGCTGAGAAGGTAGGTACTTTGAGTAACCGATTCACAGTCTACAAGGATCCTTACTTCCCAAGAAATAAGGTTCTCGTAGGATATAAGGGCGGAAGCTACTTGGAGACAGGTTATGTCTATGCTCCTTACGTACCGTTGATTGTCACACCGACAATCTTCGCTCCTGAAGATTTCACACCCCGTAAGGGCGTGATGACTCGCTACGGAAAGAAGATGGTAAGATCTGATTTCTATGGCACAGTCACATGTTCGGACATGAACATCATCTAAAGGAAGCTACGGTTTCTGATTAAAGGGAGGCATTCGCCTCCCTTTTTTTTATTTTTCAAAAGAAACTCATACTTATTAGGAGATAGCAAGACCTCATTGGTTAACATCTAATAATAGTTGATGCACACTGACGCTTTGATTTACTAATGATTCTTACATGTTGTAAGATTGCTACAGAAACAGAGGATGATTATAACCTTGATCAAAGTCGCTCCGGTAAACTACTCAATGGAGTCGGTAATGAGTTTAGAACATCCGCTGAGACGATGACATAGACATTATTATAAGGAGAAAAAAATGTCACAATTTTCATTGGAGCAGCTGACGGAAGGAATTCGACAGAGACATCTGGGTAGCCAAAACGTTCAGCTTGTAGAGAAGTGGGCTCGCACAGGACTGCTTCGAGGACTTGACGGAGTCAAGAGAGAGAACATGGCGCGCCTCATGGAAAACCAGGCGTCGCAGGTTTTGAAGGAATCATCATCACTTTCAACTGGTGGTGGATCACTTACTAATAGCACAGATATGCGTGGTTTCACAAACATCGCATTCCCAATCGTTCGCCGTGTTTTCGGTGGCTTGATCGCTAACGATTTAGTGTCAATTCAACCAATGAGCCTTCCATCAGGTCTGCTCTTCTACTTGGATTACACAAGAGGCGGAGATCTTGCAGGAACAGGTCTTAAAGTCGAGACATACGGAAGTGGATCTTCTGTTTACGGTTCCCCTCAGGGAAGTGCAGTCCGACAAGGCGGAGACGCAATTGGTGGACAATATGATCTTGCAGGTGGTGGATTCACTAGAGTACATCAAGTATCAGGCTCTATTGTTTTGAGAGCTTCAGGTTCACACTTAGGAAGCGGAGCTTTCTCAAATATTGCAGGTGCAAAGTCGTTCTTGCGTCCTACCGGATCAGACGGCAAGCTCATACAATTTGACCCACAACTTACTAGCTTGATTGACGAAAGTGGTGCAGTAGAAGGTCCAGCAACTTATAACGCGATCATCATGAGCATGAATGGTGGCGAATTTGATAAAGCTGATCTTACACTTATAAAAGAGTTTGCTCTTATTGTCGGAGACGGCGCCAAGGCAGTGGATAGCTCAATTCAGACCGGAAATTCGGCAAACGTTCGTAGATTGAACCAGGTTGGTGAATGGGACGGAACTAAGTTCACACCGAATCCACTTTTGGAGCCAGGTGATACCAATGCATCAGTTTTGATGATTGTATCGTGTTCATCAGATACGACCGGTTTGGTAGTAGGTTCTTCTGTACAGTATCCAATCGCAGCTGAGTTATCTTCAGGTGATGGAAGCTCAGTTGTTGTACCAGCTTTTGAATCTGACTTCGGTACTTCACCATCTCCACAGATCCCAGAGATCGACATTAAGGTTGAAGCACTTCCAGTCGTAGCTCAGACACGTAAGTTAAGAGCACGTTGGTCACCAGAGCTTGCTCAGGATCTTAACGCATATCACAGCCTTGACGCTGAGGTTGAGTTGACACAGATCCTTTCTGAGCAAATCGCTCTAGAAATCGATCGTGAAGTTCTTAACGATCTTCTCACACAGGCTGGAGCAGCTAACTACTACTGGTCACGTGCACCAGGTCGTTTCTTGAACAAGGAGACAGGTACTGATCTTTCAAGCGTAGCTTCTTTCACTGGTACAGTTCGTGAATGGTATGAGACTCTCGTTGAGACAATCATAGACGTTGCAAACCAGATCCACAGAAAGACACTTCGTGGTTCCGCAAACTTTATCGTTGTTGGGCCAGATGTTGCTACAATCCTTGAAGCAAGCGTTCTTTACAAGCCATCATACAGCCTCGACGGTGACGGACAGGTTAGTGGAATGGTAATTGGAGCTGAGAAGGTTGGAACCCTTTCAAATCGTTTCACGGTTTACAAGGATCCTTACTTCCCACGCAACAAGGTTCTTGTTGGTTACAAGGGTGGAAGCTATCTGGAAACAGGATATGTTTACGCTCCATACGTACCTCTGATCGTTACTCCTACGATCTTTGCGCCAGAGGATTTCACCCCGCGTAAGGGTGTCATGACTCGTTACGGCAAGAAGATGGTTCGAAGTGACTTCTATGGTACCGTTACATGTGCAGACATGAACATCATCTAAAAAAAATTAGGTGAAAAGAAATCTGGGGCGTCCTGAGAAGGACGCCCCTTTTTTTTTGGAATGAACACGAAAATTTTGTCATACTTAAAAGAGTTATGTCTAAAAAGTCAAAATCAGTATTGTCAGAACTCAAGACACTCGTCAAAGATCTAGCAGATAGAGATGTAAAGATCAAGACAGACTTCAAGTTGTTTGAAGATTTCTTTGAACACTTTCCAGTTCCTGTGTCTATGTGGTCGGCTACTGCAGATGGAAAAATAACATCGTCAAAAGACAAAGGATTTTTTTGTAAAAATCCAACAGGCCTCGAGAGTTTATTTGAGTGTTCTGAAATGTCTAAGGTTATCGTCGAAGATCACATTCAAGCCTGCAAGGGAAAAAATACCAAGCGAATACTAGAAAAAAAGGAAAAAACTTTTTTCGTCGCTGTTGTTGGTCGAAAAGATGAGAAAGAAAACATCATAGGAGCTTCTGGGATTGCTTGGGATGTATCTTCTAACATGTCGATATTGAATATATTAAAAGATGTGAAAAAACGTCTAGAGATCAATTCTATCACTTCTGAAGAAATTATAGAGCTTCTCGACAAGGGCATCTCTTCAAGTCGTTTAAATAAATTACTTTCGGAGGAAGACTAATGTCAACAGACGCAGGTCAAAATGGTTGGAATGAATACTCTAGATTAGTTCTAAAAGAACTTGAGAATCTTGCTAGCAACATTGACGGATTGAAAGAAGAGCTTCAAGAAGTCAAGCAAGAAATTGCAAAAATGCAAGTTCGCGAAGACAAAGTGGATGAGATCAAGAATTGGAAAGAAAAAATTGACGAGGTAGCATCCCCAACACAACTTGCGAACCTTGTGAAAGAAGTTGAAGATCTCAAAATGTTCAAAACAAAAGCAATAACAACATTTGCAGTTGTTCAGTTTTTGATGGCACTTTGGGCTTGGTCTCAAAAATTTATGCAATAAAATTGATTAGGCGTAAGTAACAAATTACCCTCAGCATCCCAGAAATTTTTTGTTTTAAACGAATCTCAATCAAGTCACTCAAAGTGTGATAATTATATGTAGTGAGGTTGGCATGTCTAGATTTGTTGATATTTTAAATCCTACACCTTTTGGTTTTTTCGATGCAGATGATCAGTTTCAGTCTGAAGCTGATTCAATTGTAACTTTTGTAAAGAGAAAGCTAGGCGACGATATCTTAAGTGTCGAGTTGACTAGACGCCAAATTTGGGCGTGTCTGGAAGAGTCAACACTAGAATATAGCTCAATCATAAATCAATACCAAGCCAAGTCCCAGCTTGCAAACCTATTGGGAGGACCTACCGGTTCTTTAGATGGTTCTGAGCAAAAATTCCCCAGAGAGAATCTTGAGTTTATGCTTAGAAGGGCAGAACCTTATTCTATGGAAGCAGGGTTAGGGGGAGCATATAACATGCTTTCTGGATCCATTGCTCTAGAGAAAGGAAAACAAGATTATGATCTTTACACTGACCTCGTAGATGCATCAGGGACAGCATTGTTTGACAATGCGGGCAATAATCCAAAAACCAAAATGAAGGTCATGGAAGTTTTTCATTTTAGCCCGCAGGCTGCTTATCGATTTTTTGATACAACTTCTGCAATCAACTATCTCAACAATGAGTTTAGTTTTGAATCTTTTACTCCGGAAACTGTCTTTTACGTTTTACCGGTCTTTGAAGATGTGTTGCGAGGTGGAATGCTTGATATGTCTTCCAGGGTCAGAAGAAGCAATTTTTCCTACAAGATAACCGGAACTAAGATAAGAATATTTCCTGTGCCAACTGCTGCAGAAAGTCAAAACCTTTATGTTAGAGTTCACTTTTCACCGGATCCTATGAACCCTTCTTTTCCTGATGCTTCTATTGAAGGGATTAGTAATCTTTCAAATATTCCGTATGGCAGACTTCAATATGAAAGAGTAAATTCTATCGGAAGGCAGTGGATAAGGCAATACGCTCTTGCTTTGTCAAGAGAGCTTTTAGGTTTAATAAGATCTAAATTTTCCAGTGTTCCAATTCCAGGCGCTGATCTTCAACTTAATGGATCTGACCTAATATCTCAGGGAAGGGAAGATAAAGAAAATCTTAAGACCAAGCTAGGCGAGATGCTCGAAGAGCTCACCTACAGCAAGATGCTTGAAGACGAAGCAGCTGCAGCTGAAAATTTACAGAGGATTCTTAGACAAATTCCTATGCCTAACGGCAAAGCAATTTCCATGGGATAGCGTAGATGGCAAGGTTATTCATAACTCCTAGAGAGATAGATCTAATATCTGATCTAACCAAAGAGGTCATCAAGGACGTTTCCGGTCAAAAAGTATATTACTATAGAGTAAGAGAAGACTTGAGTAGAGTTCACGACGTTTACGAAGAGTCGCCAGATAAGGTATTTGATCCACCAGTAGAAGTAGAAGCTAGAGTTGAATATCTTCCGGAAGAGATCAGAACTAATAGATTTGGGAACGAAGAATTTTATACAATCAATGTATTCTTTCACGAGCGAGATCTTCTAGATAGAGAGATTGAAGTGAGAACCGGTGACTATTTCAGTTATGGAGACACTTTTTTTGAGATAACAAGTGCTATTATAGAATCTAATGTTTATGGACAGATAGAGCACGCTATTGGCGTAAAGGTTACAGGAAAGCAGGCACGCATAGGACAGATTGACAAGCTTCCAATCGGTCCGACTAGTGAACAGTACACAGATGAAGGCGCCGTTCAAGAAAACTTTGTTCAACAAAGAGGTTTTGAAGAAAACAGATTAGGCAAAACAGAAGACAAACGCCAACTCCAGGAAGATGGTGTCTTAGATCCACCTTTGACAGGTCCAAAAGAAGTCTCTTCTAAATCTGCCACTAATGAAGATTTAGTTAAATCGTCTTTTTATGGTGATGGTGAGTAATGTCGACCAGATACTACAAGAACAGTAATGATTCATTTTCTAGAAAAAAAGGGACTGAAGGCGCAAACATACCTGACGACTTTGATATCCCGTCTTGCACAATAGAAGATGTAGATCGAGCTCTTTTTGACTTATTTGACAAGCAAATACCATTCAATTATAAGCATAAAGAAGGTTCAAAGAGAGCACCCGTGATTTTCGCCTCAGGCGAGAGGTTTGCAGTTCTCAGACGAAAAGAACCCTTAAGAGATAAGTCAGGTGCGCTTATACTACCGCTGATATCCATCATGAGAACAGGTATAGCACAGTCTCCTACTATGGGAGCAGGAACTGCTCAAAATGTCCCAATGATGATAAAGAAGAAGCTGTCTGAAAAAGATCCGGGCTATCAGCGTGTTTTAAACAAGCTAGGTTTTCAAAATTCCGACGATCTTCCGTCAAAAAGTGCCCTTGATGATTATGAAGCATCTCCTGACAAAAAAGCAGCACCTGGAAGAAATGCTTCTAGACGTCATATTAAAACCAGAAGGTCTACCAAAGATCTTGAGACTAAAATTGACAAGAACATTTACGAAATAATTGAAATGCCTCCTCCAAAGTATTTTACTGCAACATACGAGGTGACTTTTTGGGCACAGTATACATTACAGATGAATGACATGATAACTGCGTTGATGTCTGTTTATCAATCATTTTCTCAGAGGACATTTCAACTTGAGACCCCCAAGGGCTATTGGTTTGTCGGATACGTAGGAGATGAAATAAGTCCTGGAAATAACTTTGACGATTACGCTGACAGTGAGAGAATCGTAAGATATTCATTTAATGTGACAGTGCCAGGTTATATTGTCAATCCTGACTTTCCTGGAAGTCAAAAGACCTTAAGACGTTATTTGTCAGCTCCAGAAATTACATTTGATGCTGTAATAACACAGAAAGAAGTTGCCCTCAACATTCCAGCTGGAATACCATCAGGAAATCCTGCTGATCATGTGCTAGAAGATAACAGAACTATCGACGATCCTCTTCCTGGCCAGACAATTGGAGGTACAAAATTTGCAGCTTCAGATTCTCGTAGCATATTTAAGAAAAGACGAGGTTCTCAATCGACCGCAGAAGCTGCAGGAGAATCATCAATCGGTGGTGCTTACACAGTTGATAGCAGGACCAAGATTGTTAATTACGAAAGAGATCCTTTTACAGGTGAGGCGACACAAACGATGGTTCACATTAAAACTCCTACCAATCGAAAAGGAGAAACAGTTTTGAGAGAGTCTCTTGAATAAAAATTTTGCCACGAACATGATAATTAAAAAATGCATAGATCGCTCTAGGAGATACAATGGCTGAGCAAACATTTAGATCACCCGGGTTTTTCGAGCAGGAAATAGATCTGTCAGCTAGACAGGTCAATCCCACAGGAACTCCCGCAGGAGTCATAGGAACAGCAGAATTCGGGCCCGCATTTGTTCCTGTAACAGTCGGATCATTCCCTGACTTTGAGACAAGATTTGGTACGTTAAATCCAGACAGATTCGGTCCTTACGCTGTAAGAGAATTTCTCAAGAATAGAACAGCACTTACGTATATGAGAGTTTTAGGTGCAGGGGCAAACGAAACAGCCGCAGACATTCAAAACACAGAGACAAGAGGTTTTGTCAGAAATGCTGGCTTCAGAATTTCAGGGTCAGCTGAGGGAGCTTCGTCAAATGGGAATGTATTTTTTCTGTCGGCAGTTCACGATGCAGATGCCGACGAAGCTGCTGCCTACAGCATACTCACAGACAACCAAAGTATCGCTAGCGCCGACTCAGCTAATCTCGTACGAGCCGTCATTTTCACAGCCACAACAGCAAAAATACAAATCATAGATCATGATGACTTCTACACCGTCGCCGGCGCTCGAAATCACGGTGCTGAGGTAGGTAAAATCGGAGAGCAGCTTCCCGAAGACAAATACTTCAAAATTGTTGTGAGCTCTTCGGACGGAGAATCTTTTTCAAAGGATGAAGGAAAGGCCGGAATCAGAATTCTTACAGCATCGCTCGATCCACACGATGAGCACTATGTAGGAAAAGTTCTGAATACGGACCCACTAAAATTTCAAGAAGATCAACACGTTCTCTACTTGGATTACGCAGTTGAGCATGAGCTTGCTCCTATTAAATCTGATGCCAATAAGACAGTTTCAATTGCGTCGGGTTCGAGTGCTAATACAATTGCAGAAAGTAATATAAGTTCTGAGGAGTTGTTCGGAAGATACGACACAAGATACACAACACCTAAGACAACATCATTCATTTCTCAACCATTTGGAAAGAAAGAATATGATCTCTTTCATTTTGAGACTATAACGGATGGTGCATACGCAAATGATAAGTTTAAGATTTCTATAGCGAACCTTAGAGCATCAACAGACCCTTCTGATCCTTTTGGAACTTTTGAAGTACAAGTAAGAGTATTTGATGATAAAGACACAGCCGTGCAAATCTTAGAAAGATATCCAGAATGCTCACTAAACCCCAGAAGCGATAGATACGTCGCGAGACTGATTGGTGACAAAAAGGTTCGCTACGATTTTGATCAAGAAGATCCTTCTGAAAGAAGACTTGTTGTTACTGGGAAGTATCCAAATGTTTCACAGCGCATAAGAATACAAATGAATGATGGTGTTGAAAAAGCAACCATTCCAGGATCAGTTCTACCTTTTGGGTTTAGAGGTTTACCTGCTCTTAAGACATCTAATACTTTGACAGATACAGGTGCAGCTCTTAAGTCTGCTGATGGAACAAAGACACACGGTGAGGCAGGACCCGCACTCAATCGACTTATTGCAAATGACCAAACGACATTGACGGGATCTATCATCCCACCTTTGCCACACAGATTTAAGATCACAAGGGGAGAAGCAAACGATAACCCGAGTTTTGCAGGAGATCCAGGTGTGAGCGAGAGAGTTGATGGAAGATACTACTGGGGCGTCAACGTCCATAGGATTCCAACATCAGATGGAACTGATCAACCTGCCTTAAATGCTAATGCAGGTAGCACAGTCAACCCATTGGTACGATCTTACACTAAGTTCCAGGGAATTGAAAAACTTGGTGCTCTTGTGACAGGATCAGCAGCAGATGATTTCAATTCAAACAAGTTCACACTTGCAAGAGTAGGTCTTTACGCATCGGGTGACAAACTCGCTGACGTATTCACAAAGATGACGGGCTCTGGGCCTGAGCACATGCTCGAAGCAGCTTACATTCGAAACGGTTCACCTGATAGAAACACATACACAGTTTCAGACGGTGTAGTTACCAATAGATTTACCTTAGCTTCACTTGTACATACTAGTTCAGTCTTGTTCAATCGATTTACTTCGTTTGCTAAGTTTACGAACGTTTTTCACGGCGGATTCGATGGGCTGAACATACTGGATAAAGATCTGTATCTATTCAGAGACAAAGGTTTTTCACCAGATGCCGGCGGCAAATCTCAAGAGTCAACCTATCCATCAGGCTTTGGTTTGCCTTTGATAGATGGTAAGAATCAGGGTGGCTTTGGAAGAAACAGCAATGCTAATGCTTCTATGAACAGAGCCATTGACATCATGACAGATCCGATGACTACAAACATTAACATACTCTCAATACCAGGTGTGAGAGAGCCTTTTGTTACAGACCATGCTCTTGCAAAGACAAGAGATTACTCAAAGGCGATTTATCTCTTGGATACGTTGAAGTACGATGAAAACGGAAATCGCCTGTACGATGACAGTACTTCTAGAGTTGATGTTAGAGAGACTGCTGAGCAGTTTGAGAGCAGAGCACTTGATAACAACTATGGTGCCACTTATTTTCCGGATGTTTTCATTGAAGACCCTGTGAACAATAGAAACGTAAAGGTACCAGCATCGGTTGCTGCTATTGGAACTTTAGGGTTCAACGACAGAGTGTCATTTCCGTGGTATGCTCCTGCTGGCTTCAACAGAGCAGGGATGGAGTTTGTAACAAATGTCGAAAACAGGTTGACATCAGGCGATAGAGATACCTTATACGACGCAAGAATTAACCCAATCGCAGTTTTTCCTAATACAGGTTTTGTGATTTTCGGACAGAAAACACTACAATTTGCCAAGTCAGCACTTGATAGAGTTAACGTCCGTCGACTGATGCTAGAAGTTAAGAGACAGGTATCAGGAGTTGCTGATAGGTTCTTGTTTGAACCGAACAATGCAGCGACTAGAGCAAGGTTCGTAAATCAGATAACACCTCTTCTAAGCTTGATCCAACTACAGGCAGGAATAGAACAGTTTAAAGTTATATGTGACGAGTCTAATAACACACCATTAGATGTTGAACAAAATAAAATGAATGGACGCATTGTTGTTGTTCCGACAAGAGCGGTAGAATTCATTTCTATCGATTTCATTGTAACAAACAGTGGCGTAACCTTCGCATAAAGAATAAGTAAGATTATGAAGCAATTTCAGGAGAGAGCTCAATGCCGTTACTAACACATCAAAGCCCAGGCGTAAGCACGAGAGAAATAGATCTCAGTAGTCCCACGCAGATATCACCTTCTGGAGTTCCTGCTGGGGTTATTGGAACTGCTGTGAGAGGTCCAGCATTTGTCCCAATAACAGTTGCAACATTTAGAGATTTTGTTGCTAAGTTTGGTAATACAGACGGAGAAAAATTCGGACCCCTAGCCATGAACGAATGGCTTAGAAACGCCGGCGCAGGAACGTACGTTAGAATTCTTGGAATTGGCGACGGAAAAAAACGCACTTCCGGCGGATTAAACCCGGGAAGTGTTAATAAAGCAGGTTTTGTTGTGGGTGAACAGCAAGTCCAGTCAAACGGATTGCTCGGTCACAATCCTTATGCAACCGCACCGTTTCCCGGAACAGCACCACAGATAACCTTTGATGTCACTGCCGGCTCTCTGGAAGATGGAGACAGGATCACGATCGACGTACCAGCCGCGCAAGGTGGAGAAGGCCCAGCAGACATTATGTTCGCCGAAAACGCCGGCGGCACCA
>MDSZ01161814.1_pt1 | contig 10785 bp, 6 predicted proteins | sample 811201 | NCBI WGS metagenome assembly MDSZ01 (sample SAMN05326647, study PRJNA326480) | marine metagenome | isolation source: seawater | place: Indian Ocean: North | collected 2010
AAGAAAGAAAGAAAGAAAGAAAGAAAGAAAGAAAGAAAGAAAGAAAGAAAGAACTCTCTTTGGTTTTTAGGGTTTCTAAACCCTAATTAATTGTTTTTCTTGGAAGGGGAAAGAAAAAAAAAAGAAGAAAAAAACTCCTCAAAAATTCTCTCTGTCTCTTCGTCTCTCTTCGTCTCTCTCTGCGGCGGCGACGACGACGACGACGACTGGACGCGAGCGCGGAGTTATAAAAAGGAACTTTAAGGAACTGCGGATCGTTTGCTTTCGTCATGCGGGAGTTCGAAATACCGACAAACTTCGCCTCGTTGCAAGATGCCACGAGCGAGGAGAGCAACGATGAAAACGCGTTTCGTATCGAAAACGATTGCGAATTTAACGTCGACGCCGCGAACGAAAAGGTCGAAGGCGTGTGCTTCGAACTGATGGAAAACGAACCGTCTCGCGTGCTCGAACAGAATGTTTTCGAAGACGTGTACCACCTGGTGAAGAACTTTCGAAGTTTACCGACGATGTTAAGAGTGCGAGTTTTGGACACGTTGTGCGCGAATTTGAGCGTGTTGAGTGCCTCGATAACGGCGTTGTGCGTCGGGAACGCGTCGGATGAAGAGTCGGAAGAAATGGCGCCGTTACGGTCGGCGTTAAAAGCGTACTCGTTCTTTCTCGCAGAAGTCATGTCGATGTGCGAAGAAGAGGCGAAAGAGAACGCGGCGATGGGGGTTGTCGAGAAGCAAGTCGGCGGCGGGAAGAAGAAGTCGAACTTGGCGAAGAAAGGGCAGTTGGTCGAGTGGAAATGGGACGAGCAACGAGAACGCGCGACGCACGTCATGAATGGGGCGTTGGACGTGGATTTATATCGCGTTTTCAGACCAAAACCGGTGGATCAGGCGTTTTGCCGGTTGTTTATTAATATCGCGACGGCGAGTTTGGAGAATCCGACGTCGTTGAAATCAAAAGTGACGAAACGCGCGACGTTCCAAATGGTCGGGTCAGTTGCCAGTAAGTGGGGTGCGTTGGATGACGTCGTAACGGCGTTGTTACACGTCTTAAATAAACACGACCATTTGTCGGCGGCGATCGCAGATTTATGCGGGGATGCAGCGGATCGATACGACGACGCACGGTTGGCGGCGGCGATTTTGAGAGAAGTCGGCGGCGTCGATCCGAGAGAATATAAAAGAAGGCAGTTGACCGATGCGGCAGGGGGGAGAAATGTTGGTAACTTTTTGGAAGAGATTGCTAATCGTATGCCGAAGACGACGATGCGTAATGTGTCTTTGTTGATCGCACATTTGGACGGGGACGCGTATTCTTTGAGATCGGCGGTGGTATCCGTTTTGGGACGGTTGTTGATCACGCACAAAGATGTTGGGGCGGTCAACGAAGCGACGGTGGTGGATCAGTCTGCGCCGTTGTTACGTGCGAAACAAGGCTTTTTGGACGCGTTGGTGGAGCGAGTACACGACGTTTCCGCGTTTACTCGAGCGAGAGTTCTGAACACGTGGACGCAAATGGCGGAGCAAAAGGCGATTCCGTTATCGCACTGGTTAATCGTGTGCGATTTGGCCATCGGGAGATTGAGCGATAAAGGCGGATTGGTGAGAAAAGCGGCGATGAACTTGATCGGGACCATGTTGGGATTCAACCCGTTCGCTCCGGAGTTGCCGACGGCAGCATTCGCAGAGAGTTTGCGAGAATACGAGGCTAAGTTGAAGGAGATGGAACCGATTACGGAACCAGAAGAAAATGATGAAGTGGAGGAAAAGAAAATACCAGAACGTTTGGAAGGCATCGAAGAAGGAGACGACGAAGGGGAGGAAGGTACTGCCGGTGATTCCGAAAACGTGGCGAAAATCACTGATGGTGATGAAGAGGTGAAGGAGGAAGCGGAAGAAGATGGCGCACCGGCGAAAACGCCAGCCGAGAAGATGCAGCAACAAAAAGAGGAAGACGAACACCTTGCCGGAGGCGTGGAAGCCGTGAGAACTATGGTTGCCGCTTTGAAAACGGCGCTCGGATTTTCCATGCAACTCGCGCAGTCCGTACCGATTTTTGTCGCTTTATTATCCTCGACGACTGCGACGGATTGCGTCGAAGCCGCGCGCGTCTTGGTCAAGCTCAAGCAGTTTGGCGTCGACAACTCGACGGCTGCCGCGAGATCCGTTTTGAAACTCGTCTTTTCCCAAGAACCGCATGTGAAGCAAGCGGCGATTGAGGCGTGCGATGAGCTTTACCTTGCATCGGATGGACAAGGACAAGGGCCACGATTTGCCGCGGTGAAGTTGGCGAATTTGGCGGGCACGTCAAATCTCGGTGAGTTGGCCTCTCTCGAAGTGTGTCTTCGCGAGTTAGCTAGAGATGGACGCTTATCGCCAGATGGTGCCATCGTGCAAGCTTTATGGGTCGATGCTGCGGATACGGAGAAGAGTTTCACGCGAAGAGCGGCAGCGTTGGATGCTCTGCGCATGTGCAAAGACGATGCCAACGAGACGTCTGCGCAGATTCTCGCCAAACGCGCCGACGTCGTCTCGCAGTGCTTATCGGACGCCATGCTTGCTGCCGGTACAGAGAAGATTCACAGTGGTCGCGGTGCAGCGATTTTGGCGCGTTCCGCGTGCGCGGCGTTGGCTCAGTGCCGCCCGGCAGATGCAGGTCCGTTTTGTTTGGACTCGAACGTGTTTGTTGGTCTCGCGAGGGTGTTACACCCGAAATCGCCGTTGAGCGGTAAAGCGTGGTTTCCATGCGCCGAGCAAGCGTTGTTGGCAGTGTACGCGTTACACCCAGATCCAGAATCTTGGTGCGCAAAGTTGATCAAGAGTCACGCCGCGGCGACCTTTGGTGCCAAAGTGACGACGACGAACAGCGTCGACAACAAAGAAGCCACGGACGAAGGAGAAGAAGAGAATGACGAAGAACCAAATGTTAACGATTTTTCGAACGTTTCTGGAACTGCTTTGTCCCGCTTCCTTTGGATGCTAGGCGAATGTGCCGTGCGCCACTTGGTGTTTTGTGAGCGTCTCGCTCGTACGGTGCGTAGAGCGCGAATCGCGAGAGATCGTGTCGCTCACGCAGCGGCAGAATCTGCGGTACAAAAGGATGACAACGCTGCAACTGGGGAAGAAGCGGCGTTAGCAGCGGCGCTTGGCCAAGGTGCGGTGGCTGAAGATGCCGCGTTGGATAACGCAAGAGAGGACGCCGAGAAAGAACTTCTCGGTTTCTCAAAGAAAAACAAGAAAATTCTTGGTGGTGTCATCGCCGCGTACGCGCCGATTGTTGTTCAGCTTTGCGGCAATGAACACGTTATTAAAGGTGCACCGGTTGTAAGAGGTGCGGCCGTGGCGGCACTTTCTCGATTGATGGCGTTAGACATGGACTTTTGCGAGACGCACTTGCCGTTGCTCTTTACGCGCGTCAAGGATGAACGCGACGTACACGCTCGAGCAGCGATTACCGTAGCGCTCGGTGATTTGGCATTTCGATTCCCGAACGCGTTGGAACCGTGGACGGAGCACTTGTACGGCACAAAGGAGTGGGGTAACGCGTTGCGAGACTCGTCGTCGAAGGTTCGTCAGCACTCCGTCACGGTGCTCGCGCATCTCGTGTTGAACGACATGATGAAAGTCAAAGGTCACATCTCCGCCATGGCGAGATGCTTGGAAGACGAAGATCCCCGCGTTTCATCTGTCGCGCGCTTATTCTTCGCAGAACTCGCGAAGAAACACGGCAATCCAATCTATAACTTGTTGCCAGACTTGCTCTCGAGACTTTCCAGCGATGCGGAGATTTCCGAGGATGCGTTCGAGCGCATCATGAGCAGATTGTGCAGATTCATTGACAAAGAGAAGCAAGCGGACGCGTTGGCGGACAAGTTGGTCCAACGGTTTCCGGAAGCCTCGCGCACAGAGTCAGCAAAAGCAGCGCGGGATATTTCGTTTTGTGTCTCTCAGCTCAAGATTTCCGAGAAGGCGTTCAAGAAATTTACCGAGTCGTGGAAATTGTACGAGGAGTGCCTATACGACGCTAAGACGACGCAGAACTTCCAATCGATGTTTGCAAAGATGAAACGCGTATCAAAATCGACCGAGTTTAAACAGTTTATCGATGAGTTTGATGCGAAGATGTCCGAAGCACACGCAGAGAAGGCGGCGGCGTACAACGTCTCCGCCAGAGCCGAAGGCAAGGAAGAGGTTGAAGTCATACGTGTGGAGAATGAAGAGGAAGAAGCAGATGCAGAAGCGCAAGATGACAAAGAGAAGGAACCTGAAGTTGATAAAGAAGTTGGAGATAACGACGGCGCAGAAACGGTCAAAGATGAAAAGGACAAGCCGGTGAAGAAAGAAAAAGAAGTCCAAGAGAAAGAGGAGGAAGGAGGAGAAGACGTTAGCGACGACGGGGAGGACGACGACGAGGAAGAGAACGACGAAAACGCTGGTAAAGTCAACGTCGTTGAAGAAGAAGTAAAGCCTGCCACGAAAGCGCGCGCTTCCAGCCGATCCTCTCGTTCTCGAGCGACTAAAGCTTAAGTTTAATTGTAAATATTTTGAAATTGTGTGTGTGTCAATAATTATGTTACGTGTGAATATTAATAAGAAAATACAATACTTAATTATGATGAATGATATGCGGAGTAACGACGTTTCCACTATCGTTCGCATGCGCACATATAAAATCGTCGTCTTGTTCAGACGTTTATTTCCTCCTATCTTCTTTTCTCTCACTTCGAATGATCATCGGGATCGTTATTGTCTTCCTCGTTGTTCTTTCCCAAAGTTCCTTTACGATATAACTGTTCTAATCTCTCTCGCACGTCTTCTAATCGCTTTCTCTTCGCTTCTTCCCTATACGAAGCCATCAATTCCATGCCATGCGTTTTCCAATCTAATTCTAAATCGTCTTCAGAAACAGCACACGACTCGTCCTCGCCAACCATCCTCCATGCTCCTGATCGCAACATGTTTGATCGTTCCCAATCGGTCACACGTAAACTTTCCTTTGGAGGCGACAATTCGTAGCCTTTATTAGAAACCACGCAGCGATGTCCGCCGACTCTGCATGTCAACGCCAACTCACTCTTCGTCACCGATTCGACAATCGGTACCGTACCTAACGAAGATGTGAGTAGTTTTGCGTATCTCTCAGCGTCTTCTCTCGTCATGAATGCCAAAATCGTATCCACTGGCAACTCCTCGGGCGTCGCTTTTTCTTGTAAAGAATAAATACCAGCCGGTTCTGGGCTGTTTTGACCATGGTGAAAGACGAGAACAAATAAAGGGGAGATCTCTTCCACGCATTTCAAGTTCACCAATGCCCTATTACCAATCTTGCTGCTATTCTCACCAGCTGCTTTTTGTCGTTTCTCTTCTATATATTTCTCATACATCTCTTCGCCCAACTGCTTCTCGAAAATCTCCTCAAAGGACGAGAACAATTTGTTCTGGTCGCCCAAAACCTTGCTCATCTTTTGGATGAATCCTTCCGGTAAAATGGACGACTCATTCATCATTTGTCTCAAGAACTCGTCTGCTTTTCGTAAGCGTTCGTCCAACTCCTCTTTTCTTTTCTGTGCCTCCGTCCCTTGTTTTTGTCCTTCTCCTTCTCCGCCGCTTCCGACCGCCTCGCCGTCGCTCCTCCTCTTCCAATTCTTCCCCTTCGGTTGCTTCTCCGACAATCGCTTTCCTTTCTCATCGAACCCGTTCCGTTCGTTCCACGCGATGCAATCTTTCGGTGTTTGCATCGCTCTCACGATTATCTTGTTGTATTCGTGTTTCAAGCGTTTCGTTTCGCTTTCGATGAGTCGCATAGACTCCGACAGCTCCGCGTATTCTCGAGAATCCAACGTAAAGAAATGCGTCCCCCCCTCTTTTGTTGTTTTTTGCTCTTCGTTTTGGTCATTTTTTTCGACTTTGTCATCTTCTTCCTCGGACCCGGAGCTGTTTTGCGATTCCGACGACGACGCTTTGACCTCGACCCCTCTCTTATTTCGTAGAGACCCTCCTTTTCCTACGCGATGAAACCACTTTGATGCGCCCCCGCGCGCGTCGCTCGCCGCCACCTTCTCCGCGCGTCTCACGCGGGGCGCGAGGGGCGACTTTGTCACGCCACGCGGCGCGCGCGTCGTCCCCGCGCCGAGACAGACCGACATCGCCGCGCGTCGCCACCTCAAATGTGGGGCCGAAAACCTCGTCCAGTAACGACCTCTGTCGTCCAATTATCCAAAACACGCACAAAAAGAAAGCGTCGCAAAAACGACGCGAGAAGAGTGTCGTCGCCGCGTGAACGCCGAGAGCGAAGTCACGAACGTCTCGTCGCTCTTCGTCTCCTCGCGCGTCGATTTTTCTCTCGTTTCCGACGCGCGCGCGACAACCACAACAGCGCGTTTCGCGTTTGACGGTACGAATTTTTACACACACAGAGAGAGAGAGCGCTTTTTTTTCTTTTTTTTTTGTGGAAGAAATGGCCCCTTTCGAGAGATCCCTTCACGAAGAGAGGAGATTCTCGAGGCGCTTTTTCTGGCCGCAGAAATTGTCGTAATTAAGCGATGTAAAAATAAGGGCAAAAAGAATACGACGGAGAATTTTTTTTTGGACGACGACGACGACGACGCCTGCATTTTTTAAAAAGTGCACGAGAAGAGAAACGCGTCTTCGACGACCTTGGCGCGATAAAATACCGCCGAAAACAACGCGACGACGACGATGCTTTTATAACGACGACGACGACCAAAAAGTCAACATAAGGAGGAAGAAGGAAGAGTGATGCGGTGTACCGTGGTAGGAGGTGATGATGACACGAGTCTACCCCGCGCTGCGAAACGAATCCGCGCGGTGCGCGCGTCTAGGCGACTACGCGGAACACACGTTGATAACCTCAGCCGCGTGTAACAATCTATTCACGTTTTTTTCTCCGCTCCAATCGTGCCAAATGGTGCCCGATCGCGCGCGAGCGGTTCTTCCTCCGTACTGATCCGGCGCTCTCTCTTTTCCCGGGAAGGAACCGAACCCGTAGAGATTTATGGTGTTGCAAAGTTGAGAGAAGAGGAGGATGGCGTGCGCGCCGGAAGTCATTTGGCGCCACTGAGTGAAACCGGTCAAACCTAAGCGGCTGGCGTCGGTTCGGAGTTTATTCATGGCGCCGGCTAAGGACTTGGAGAGTTTGAGAGGAAGTGCAAAGCGCGGGTTGTTCGGGAAGCGCTTTTTGCACGCGGAGAGAATTTCGCCTTGTGCAGCTGGAAACCAAATCATCACACCGGTGTCCTCGTTACCGGTTTTCCCTTCGGGGAAGTTGCCGCGGCAACACAACGCGATGGAGCGGCGGCCGTTTAACATTCGCAGCGTTGTTTTCGTGCCGACGTACTTTTCAAAACCAGTCGTCGGTAAAATGTTGAACCGAACGACGACGTCGTGTGCGTCGATGTATTTTCCGTACGGTTTAGTCATCAAGTGACCGGCATTCCCGACGATAGCGCACGTATTGAATTTCTTCCCTTTTCCGAGGAGAGGCGATAAACCAACTTTAGGGAGTTTCTTTAAACCTCTCACGCCGGGGAGTTTCTTGGCCGCCATCAACGAGTCTTTCTCTCTGCACAACGAAGGGTCTCGAGTTAAGCACTCGTTCAGTGTTTGTTCTTGACTAAATACGCGCTTGGAAACGATGTTTCCGGGACCATCATTCTCGTGGACAACTCTGACGTAGAGCTCCTTTCCGCACCCGGCTTTGCCCATGGTGAAACCGATGCCTCGGTGGAGCAAGTTTCTTCTTCTTGTTCTGCTGTTATAATATCTAGTTTTACTTTCGTTACCGTGAGCTCTCGAGGAGAGCGATGCGTTGTTATAAATGCCTTTCCCATCCTCATTCTCTGCTAAATATCTATCATCCGCGTCCATCGCGGCTAACATTTTCCTCCTCAGTCGTCGCTCTCTCTCAAATGGCAGCATCTCTTTCGGCTGACCTCCACACGGCATGGACGCGTCCGCTTGCGGTAAATTATAGTCCAAGCTATCGTTGCTACTTCTATTTCGAATTGGTTCCTTCTCGTCGTCTTCGTCCTCCTCTTCCTCTCCACCCGACGACGTCTTCGTCCTCGCTTTTTCCTCCTCTCCGCCAAAATCATCACCATCATCGTCATCGTCTTCAACCGGCAAGTTCGACGCGAACGCGTTCGCATCGTTCGGTACGTCTTCACCGAAACTAGGCAGCAGCACGTTCCCACTTTCTTCGAAGCACTGGTATCGAATCGTGTAGACCGTGGGAACGAGGAAAACAAACCCCATGACGATGAATTTGAGTTTCAGATTTTTCGCGTCTCGATGATGCGTTCCGCGTTGGTGATGAAGGTGAGAAGAAGAAGATGACGACGACGATGAAGAAGCAAACATCTCTCGCGCGATCGATAGACAGTCACGGTTTCTGTCCCCAACGCGATGACTCCGGACTCTGCCGCGCAACGGAGACAGAATTGGTCTGTAGTTCCTCCTCGCGTGTAAGATTGTGCAGATGGTTTGCAATTTCTTTCTTTTCCTTATTCGAAGTCACGAAGTCCAAGAAAAATGTGGTGGCGGGCGCGTGTTTTGATTACGTCAATGTAGTGGTAGTAGTAAAATCATTCTGTTATTCTCTCTATCTCTCTCTTATTTTAAGTCAGTCTGGAAATGTCTCTTCCGAATATCTTCGTTCTGAGAATATCCGCCGCGACTTTAAAAACGTTGTTTAAGCTCACTTGACTGACGGTTTCGAATGATTTCCACACCAACCCGGCGGCTAAGCCTTTCAAGATGGCGAAACCCGGGATGTCGGCGACTGCGGAGTCTTTGCCGATGTACGCCAACGAACCTTTGTGTTCGTAGTTGAACCTCGCGTTCGGGTCTTGGAGGACTTCGAATCCATTTTCTTTGGCGCTATTGAAAATTTCGGCTAAATAGTTTCCTTGTTGTTTGGCCACTTGGGCCGTGGCCGGGAAGGCGCGCAATCCGTTATCTAACTCTTCGCACATTTTCATAAATTCAGACATGGTCATCTCGTCTTTATTTTTCGTGTACGATTCGAAGACGTCTATGCTTTGCGTGGCAGATTTAGCCATCTCTTTCAAGTGCGGGAAATCTTTACCGCCTTCCTCCAAGGCTTTGATCGCAGTGGGGAGGTCGATTTGTAGTTCGCAGTTGCCCTCCTCGTCGCATTTACAGGCTTTGGCGTAAATTTCTTGCGCTTTCGCCATTGATTTCGGGCGTTCGACGGTGACACAATCGCCTATACCGAAGATGGAACCGTCGGAACCTTTTACGCGCATGGCTTTGTCGGCGGATAAAGATCTAACATTCGGCTGAGAGCCTTCCGGTAAGCTATTTTGTATCTTTTCACAAATCGGGTTGAGTTTAATTCCCGAACACCACACGGACATGCCGCACGGTATTTCCCTCTCTTCGCCAGTATTTTTATCTGCCACGGTTAAACTGTCCTTTTTCACCTCTTTCACTTGTGTGTTCAGAATGCAATTAATGTTTGCTCGTTTAAAAAAGTCCGTGGCGTAATCGGCGATTTCTCGATCGTAGGAGGATAAAATTTTCTCTTGTAAATCGATGATGTTAATCGACACGTCTTCCAACAATCGTCTTGGAAACGTCTTCGCGACGTCTTCGAAGACCAAATCGTACAACTCCGCAGCTAACTCGACGCCAGTGGGTCCGGCACCAATGACCACGAACCGCAATAAATTCTGAATCTCCTCTTTCGAAATCCCCGGCAACGTCGCTCGTTCAAACCTCTCATTCACTTGACTCCGAAACTTCGCGGCATCTGAAATCTCCTTAAAAAATAGGCAGTTTTCTTCCACTCCGGGCACGCCAAATGTGTTTGTCACCGCTCCGACCGCGGTGATTAAGTAATCATACTTCAACGTAAACTCGTTCTCGTCTTTGCGACACGCGACGATTTTATTCTTCGCGTCGATATCCGTTGCGGCCGCTTCGTAGTATTTGAATCCTTTTTCTGCGATTGGGCGACGAATGCTCTCCACGATTGATCTCGTCTCGATTGCTCCCGTAGCCACGCCTGGTAAGAGCGGCGTGTACAAGAAATAGTTCCTCGGTGAGACCAGAATCACTTCAAACGGGATGTCTTTCTTCAGGGATTTCACGAATGAGATGGCGCCCCATCCGGACCCAAGAATCACGACGGTTCTTTTCGTCGGGTCCGTTCCGATTTCGTCGTACGAGACGTTCGGGTTCTTCGTCGGTTCCGCCACCGCTCGGTTTTCCACGACGTTTTCTCCTCCTCGTCGATGTCGCGCGCCTCCTCGACGCCTCCTCCCTCGGGGCACGAAAAGAGACACTTTTTTTCCCGTTTTGTTGTGCTGGATAAAATCAAAATCTTCCCCGCGATGATGATTACGACGACATCGCTTCGACATCAAAGTCGTCGTCGTCGTCGCCGTCGTCAAAGCGGCATTGGCGGGCAAACCCGTCGTCGTCGTCGTCGCCATCTTCTTCTTTAACAAAAAAAGTCGCTTCTTCTTTCGTCGCGAAGGAAGGTGTCTCTCCTCGTTCTTCTTCTTCTTCTTCTTCTTCTTCTTCTTCTTCTTCTCGTCCGTCGTCGTCGCGTCAGAGTGTTGTGGAGTAAAAAAGTCCCGAGACGTGGACGACCACAAAAGCGAAGAAGACGAAGACCAAGCGGTGTAAAAAACAACCACACAAAACAACGTAGGGGTGTTGTGTAGTTTAGGGTATCATATTTAGGGAATGTAAAGAACTGGTCTAAATAAAAAAAAAGAGAAGCCCAAAACGAAAACGAAACCAC
>MDSZ01225575.1_pt1 | contig 10785 bp, 7 predicted proteins | sample 811201 | NCBI WGS metagenome assembly MDSZ01 (sample SAMN05326647, study PRJNA326480) | marine metagenome | isolation source: seawater | place: Indian Ocean: North | collected 2010
CCTGATTCGTGAACCAAGCAAACGCAAAAATCAGGCACAAGGTGCGAATCATGATGTCTCGGTTAATCGCGAATAGGTCAACCCATTGTTTGGGTGCGAAGAGCGCGGTACGAAGGAACGAACGCGACAAGTTTTTCAGTTCGGCCCTAATCAGCACTAGGCCGCCGACCACGGCGATACCCTCGGCCCAGACGGTGGCTTCGGCAACGCCGGCAACCCCTTTGTTCCAAATCAATACGAACAACAGATCGAGAACAATATTGCTGATGTTGAGCAACAATTGGAGGATGAGGACTGCGCCTGAGCGTCCAGCGCCTAGAAGATATCCTGTTAGGCAAATGAAGATGAGATTGAGCGGCGCTCCCCAAATTCTGACTTCGAAGTAGGTCTGCGCTGCTCCCTCCACGGCGCCGCTGCCGCTCGTTAAGGACCAAATGACCGCAGCGATCGGCGATTGGATGAGCAACAAAGTCGACCCAATGAGTAAGGCAAGGGTCATCGCACGGATCAGTGTTTGAAGCGCGAGATCGGGGTCATTTCCCCCTAGGGCATTGGCGACGAGGGCAGTCGTTCCCATTCTGAGAAACCCAAACCCCCAGAAGAGAAAGCTAAAGACCATGGTTGCTAGCGCGAGTCCGCCCAGCAGATGGACCTCGCCTAGTTGCCCGATGACTGCAACATCGACGAATCCCACCAATGGCGTCGCTAAATTTGCGAGAATGATGGGAAGGGCAATGGATTGGAGCTGACGATAGGCTGGCATGGGAGCTCGCTTGTAGGTTAGTAAAAGCATACCGCCGTTCGAATCCTTGGACGACCCAGTCCTGCTCGGAACTCGCCAGGCGAAAGTCAGAGAGCAGGAAGTCAGTGAGTAACAAGTCAGTGAGCAAAAAAGGGGAAGTCGTGTCACCTGCACGATTCCGCTCACTCGAAGGAGGGGGCATTCGCTAGCATGGACCTTTTGATCGGTACTTATACAGAGGGCACGGATGCGCTTGGCATCTATGGAGTCGTCGTGTCGAGCGAACGCAGTTCGCAGGCGATCGCGCTCGACATTCCGGTTCGCAACCCCTCTTTTTTAGCAATCCACCCAAGCTTGCCGATCCTCTACGTGGTCGAGGAACTCGGCGTGGGGGAGGGAGGCGGCCTCGTCAGTGCGTTTTCTTGGAACGGCAGCGGGTTTTCTCTTTTGTCTAGGCAGAGCAGTCTTGGAGAGGATCCTTGCCATCTCAGTATCAGCCCAGATGGCCAACTCCTTGCGGCTGCCAACTACTCGTCGGGAAGTGTGGTGGTATTCATATTGGATGACGAGGGCGGAATCCACGGTGATCCGGTGGTTATTGAGCACCAGATCGAATTCCAGCGTCGAGTAGGTGAAGCAGGTCGGCATAGCGAGCGCCAGCAGCAGCCTCACGCGCACTTTTCACAGTGGGTCGGTCCTCGTACCGTCCTTGTGTGTGATCTTGGAACAGACCAGGTTTATCGCTATGGCTGCCAGGGGTTTGATCAGATGGATGAGAAGAAGACTTGTTCACTGGTTAGGTCCATGACTTGGACATTGCCTCGCGGCGTGGGACCGCGGCACGCGGTACTTGATGAGAAGGTGAGGCGGTTATGGGTGCTTGCTGAGCTATCCAATGAAGTGTTTTGCTTCAGTACCGACGAGGATCGTGTGATTAGCCGTCAAACGACGCTTGCCGCGGACAACAAACGCTTCAATGAGGCGGCCGAAATTGAATGGCGAGCCAGGGATCGAACACTGTGGGTATCCAATCGTGGCGCAGATGAGCTCGTCAAATTCGATGTTGATCTCAGTAGTGAGATAGCAGTGAACACTCGGGTTGCGGTACCCGCATACCCTCGCCATTTCTGCTGGTCAGACGATGATCTTTGGGTTGCCTGTCGAGATCCTGGGCAAGTGCTCTGTTTTAGGCAAACGACAAACCAAAACAAATTCGAACAGGTCTTTGCAGTGAATGTCCCGTCTGCGGTCTGCGTATTGCCGCTCGCAAATACGCCGCTCGGCGAACAGGCTTAGAGATATTCAGATCTGGAGTGTGTGCGCCGGAGATTCGATTTTCTTTTGGCACAAGCAACGATGATTTACTCAGGGTCGGAACGTCTCCACAGTAAAGCAAGCACAGGATGAGGCTATAGGATCTCTTTATCTTCTATATTTCAATAATTTGTAAGAAAGATATCATATTTTTATAGCTTTTTTTGTACGGCTTTTCTCCTATTCGTCTTAGAAAACAGTTGGATAAATCCAGATCGAAAAATACCGAATAAACGCACGCTAATCAGTGATACTTCAGACAATGCCAGTTTTTGAACGCGTGTCGGGAAAAGGCGGGCTTGGACTTTGCGTCGAGGATCCTCTTAGAAATAAAGGCATTGAGGTGGTGGCTACTTCGCTTTTTCTCAACTCACTCTCCCTGTGATAACTTGGGGTTAATTGAGCGCATGTTGAAGGTTCCTTTGAACAATGACCGATAATACGTCTTCGGAATGGCTATTCCCTTACGGTAGCGATCAGCGCTATCACCTGCACCACTCACATCTTTTTGCCTCTGATATTGAAGCAACCATCGCTTTTTATGAGGCCTGGTTCGATGCCAAGGTCGTTTGGGATGGCGGTGTTAGAGGCGCTCGCAACGTTTTTATGAAAATCGGCATCGGTGCAATGCATCTTTATGACCAACCGCCGCGAGATATCGGCAAAAATGCGATCCATCATCTGGGCCTGCAGGTGGTTGGTCTCGCCGAACTCTACGAGCGCATGAGGGCTGCGGGACTCAACATCCCAAACCCCATAAGGAATCTCGGAGGCGGGGGTGGCTACTTCATGCTTGAAGCGCCGGATAATGTACTACTGGAAGTCTTCGAACCAGGACTATCGAAGTATGAGTCGGTCAGAACCTACTATGGTTTTGAAGGGGATGACTGAGTCGAGAGTGATGCCTCAATTGCGTTAACCGATCTGTGGAATTGGTTGTCGAACTTTAAAAGAACGCCTTATATCCCTTGAAGCGATGGTTTGATTTCTTAAGCTCGCGGACAAATGGCGGACACTTTTAAAGAAGAATTTGAACAGGCTATCAATACAGCGATTTTGAAATAGAGATCCACATTCGTAATCCAGCTTGCTAGTTAATGACTTCTTGGAATTGGAGCTGCGATAAGGTGTAGTAAATGCCTTTTGCTGCCATGAGCTCCTGATGCCGCCCGACTTCCCGTATTTCACCGTGTTTGAGTACCACGATTCGATCGGCTGACTGGATCGTTTGTAGTCTGTGCGCAATGATGATGGCCGTTCTGCCGTGCATGAGGGTTTCCAGTGCAGACTGAACAATCGCCTCGGTTTGAGTGTCGATACTTGCAGTGGCCTCGTCGAGCACGAGTATCTCGGGGTCGGCGACTAAGACTCGGGCAAATGCCAGTAATTGCCGCTCTCCTTGCGATAGGTTTTGTCCGCGCTCGTTGAGGTGGGTGTCAAACCCTTCTGGTAATCGCTCAATAAAAGGCGTGGCCTGTACAGCATCGGCCGCCCTAATGGCGTCAGCTCGGCTAATGGCTGGATTTCCTAGTCGGATATTCTCAAGAATAGAGCCTGAAAAAATGTGGAAATCCTGAAGTACGACACCGATCCGCTGCCGCAAGACGCCGCTGCTGTATCGGTTGATGTCCTCGCCATCGAGGAAAATCATGCCGTCATTTACATCGTAAAATCTCACTAATAAGCGGATAAGCGTCGACTTACCTGACCCCGTAGGACCCACGACCGCGAGGGTCTCGCCAGGCTTGATGGTTAGTGTAAAGTCCCGCAGGACGGGCTGATCGGCCTGATATCCAAAATTTAAGCCTCTGAACGCGAGCTCACCTTTTAGCCGGCCGGGTGGCTCGAAGGGGACAGCTGGTTCCCTGATTTGCTCCGGCCAATCCAAGGCTTGAAATATGCGCTCGGCACTCGCCATCGCGCGAAACAATACGTTGTATTGCTGGCCCATCACGCGAATCGGGCGAATGAACATGTCGACAAACTGGGTAAACAACACAACGCTGCCAAGGGTCATCGTCAAATTAAGGACTGAGGCACCGCCTATCCATAAGATGAGTGCGAGCGCCATATTCACCATGTTATCCATGAATGCACCATAGGACGTTTCCATCCGAATGGCTTTGATTTCCTGGTCTTGATTGGTTGTATTGATGGTTTCGTACGTGTGCTGATTGCGAGCCTCACGATTGGACAGCTGGACAATTTGGATGCCAGACAGGTTTTCCTGAAGATACTGATTCAATTGGGAGACGCTAGAGCGAATGTCTCGATAAACCCGCCTCGTCGCGCGTCTAAAGATGAGGGTGATGACCGCAAATACTGGAACCGCGATTAGGAGCCACAGTGTCAAGGTCGCGTCGATAGAGAACATGATGACCAGGGCGAGGAAAAACGGGACAAATTCGCCAGCCAGCATGCCCACGCCCATCAATAAATCAAATAACGCCTGGATGTCGTTTGTGATTCGGGTCATCACTCGGCCGACCGCGACCTTGTCGTAGAAAGACGCGGGCCGGCGCTCCATATGAGTGAAAAGATCTCTGCGTAAGTCGCGCAGTGCGTTTAGTACCGTTCTCGATAGCAGCACTCGGTGAGCATGATAAAGACCGTGACAGGCTATGGTCGTGATCATAAAGAGGACGCATGCGGCAACAATGGGTGCGACACCCAGCAAGTTTGCGACCCAGTTAGTGAGTTCGGTGAGACCAAAATCAGGCGCGATCGTATCGGTGCTCTTAAATAGAATGTCGTCGATAACCACTCGCCCGATTAATACGGGTAGCAGGACTGTTAGCGTAGCTGCCACAAGAACGAGGGCGATGGACAAAAGGCCGATGCGCCGATGGGGCTTTGCCCAAGTGAGGATCCTTCCGAGATAGCGCAAGTTCATGGCTTGGCCATGAATGTCCGCTTCAAATACGCTGTGATCTAGCGGGGCGCGTTCGGGTGCGCGAGGCGCGATGGATGATCTAACTTGGTCGTCCGCTGCGTGTTCAAGACTCATCGTGCGCACCCCGTACAGCGTTTTCCGAGGCGTCTCTCGAGTCCTCGGTGGGGCCCTCAGCTAATTTGTCTGGCGTCATCAAGTCGTTGCCTAGATCACTTTGCTGACTGGCTAGCGCATTTTGCTGCTGGGCCAGTTGGAAGTAGTGGCCCTTAGCCTCGATCAAGGATGTGTGCGTTCCGGCCTCCACAACGTCGCCTTCCAGGAGGCAAAGAATCTGGTCCGCATGTCTGACTGTAGAGATCCGGTTTGACACGATTATCGTGGTAGCGCTTGCGCGATGCTGGGCTAATCCACGGAGAATTTTTTCTTCGGTCTCCGTGTCAACCGCAGAGAAACAGTCATCCAAGATCAATATCGGAGCCATGCGGATAAGACCCCTAGCCAGCGCCGCGCGTTGCTTTTGCCCGCCTGACAGCGTCACGCCTCGTTCACCGATCAAGGTGTTAAGCCCATTGGGAAAGTCGTTCAAAGTAGACTCGAGTGCCGCAAGCTCGGCGCTCTGTCTAACATCCTCAAGTGAACGTTCAGGGTCATCGTATGAGATGTTCTCGGCCAAGCTATCGGCAAACAAAAAGGGGTCTTGTAGCACCATGCAGACTTGCTTACGCAGATATGCCAGGGGGAATTCTTCGATTGGGACACCATCAATCAAGATCTGTCCCTGGCTTGGCGCGAGCAGCCGTACCAGTAACCTGAGTAGTGTGGATTTCCCACTCCCAACAGGACCTATAATCGCTGTCGTCTCGCCCGGCTTCATCTCGACATTGATTTGGTTAAGCGCTGGGTAAGGCTTCTCCTCGTATTGGAAACTCACGTTATTAAACGAGATCGCGCCTTGAGGAATGGGGCGAGCGGTTTTCCCTTGGTCTTGAATTTCAGGGGTGACATCAAGGACTTCAAACAATCGATCTGCGCCGCTCGCACCGCGTTGCCATTGAGTCACGATGGACCCGGCCTCCCGTATGGGCCAAAGGAGCAGCGCGAGGTAGGAGAAGAAGGCGGCAAAGGTGCCAAGGGTGAGACTGCCTGAATGAAGTAAATGAGCGCCGTAGCCAATTAAGATTACTGTCGAAAGACCAGCAAGAATTGGCATCAATGCCCCAAGTGCAGAGCTAGCCTGAAAGAGTGCCTGATTATCCTCTGTAAATTGCGCGTTACTCTCTTCGAAACGGGCTATCTCGCGGTCCTCCTGGGCCATTGCTTGAACCGTGCGGATGCCGTTTAAGTTTTCTTGAACAAAGCTAGAGAGCTCAGCAAAGCCCTCCTGGGTCCGCTGTGAATGCGCATAAATTACACCAGCGTAGCGATGCGCCACCCAAGTGATGAGTGGCATCGGGACAAGGATCGCGAGAGTTAACTGCCAAGAGAGCGATGCCATGAAGGAAAGGCCGACAACGGCAGTAAAGAACAGCACCATGGTTGTGCGTATCGTGCCTGCCACAAATTCTCTGATTCGCATGATGTCGTTGATGGCCCGCGCCATCAGGTCGCCTACCGCATATTGGGTGTAAAAGATCGGGCCTTGCCGCTGGAGATGATCAAAAAGTCTGTTTCGAAGCGAGAACGCGGTTCGCACCCCCACCTGCCGTATGAGAATACGACTAATCACGGTAATAGTGAGTTGTGCCAGTACGCAGACAATAATCATCATGACCGGTGTTTGGAGTGATGATAGGGCCAGCTCAACTTGTTCCTGCCCTGGAGCGCCATCGTCTATCCGACGTTCGGCGAGGGTATCGATGCCAATTTTGAGGTAGTAAGGAATGAGGGCTTCGAAGATTCTAGCTGCGAGTAGCCCCACCATGCCGCCCCAAAAAGCCCAGGCATGGCGCTGGATGTAGGGCATGATTCGCAGCAGATTAGACATAAGTTAAAACACAAGGACGAAAAAGCGACAGCGTCCCGATAGCGCATTGACGCTCCCGACATTGGCGCGGGGGCGGGTTCATCAGGGCCCGTTAACCATACCGCTCTACTATTGGTCACGCAATTTTAGGCAGGTCGTTTCATGGAGGCGAACCCATTGGCTTGAGGCCGTCAACTTAATAGGGGTCGCACTGTTACCCCCATTGACATCACGAAGCACGCGTCCACCTGGGCTCGCCATAAGCCCCAGGGCTGCCTAAAAAAGTGAATATTTAGGATGGCGCGGTAGCTGGGTGTCCTGGTGCGCAATTGCGGATCGCTTGGGGTCAAGCCTACAAACTGGCAGCACTTGAATTAGCGACACAAAGAATGACCATCGACAATATACACAGGCGCTACAAAGCTTTAGCCTGATTCACTGAAATGGCAGCGCGTGGAGAAAAAGCGCACTACTCACGATCAGAATCATCAGCGGTCTACACCATTCGACAAAAGATGTCGCAAACCTATGCCTTGGACAGCGGTGCATATTCTGGCGCATGACCACGCTTGTCTAATCAAATGAATGACTCGTATGATCTCGCGGTCCTTTGGGACGATAATGGTGCAACAGGCGGTAAAGCGGTAGAGGAGCTGTGAGGAAAAACATGCGTTATCGATTGAGCGAAGCTGATGCTCTGTTTGTTGAGGAAGTTCAGCGCTTTCTAAAAGACAATTTAGATCCTCACCTTGCGAGAAAGGTGAAGTACGGTGAGCCTGTGGCGAAATCCGAGCAGGATGAGTGGACTAGAACGCTCAATCGACAGGGGTGGGCAGCGCCAAACTGGCCGGTCGAGTACGGTGGCACCGGATGGAACATGGTTCAACGCCATCTTTTTGATCAAACCATGCGTTTGCATCATGCGCCGCAGACTGAGGGGTTCGGCTTCAACATGGTGGGACCCGCCATCATCAAGTACGGCAGTGACGCGCAAAAAGCATTTTACCTGCCCAAAATTTTGAATCAGGACATCAATTGGTGTCAGGGCTACTCAGAGCCGGGCGCAGGATCCGATCTAGCGTCGGTTAAGACTCGAGCCGTACTGCAGGGCGATCACTATATGGTTAACGGATCGAAGATCTGGACCTCGCGTGCTGAATGGGCCGATCACATTTTTTTGTTGGTGAGAACCGATCCGAATGCGAAGAAGCAGTTAGGGATCACTTTCTTATTGATGGATATGAAGCAGCCGGGCGTTGAGGTAAAGCCTCTTCTCGCTTTTAACGGTGCACGGTTGTGGAATCAGGTTTTTTTCGAAAACGCCATTGTCCCCAGAGAGAACTGCCTTGGAGGAGAGAATAAAGGGTGGTCAGTGGCGAAAAGCCTGCTGGGTGATGAGCGGTTACTCGTATCCCGAGTCGGTGAGAATCTTCGCATTTGCCAACGGTTGCTCGATTTGCTGGGATCGCCGCCGATCGGAATCAACGACACGGAGGATTGGGTGCTTCGGTTCTCCAAGACGCGTATTCGTTTAGAGGGGCTCGAGGCCTCAGCGCTCAGACTGCTCTCTAAGTTTGATCAGGGCGGGGTAGTGGGCGCGGAGCCGTCTATGCTCAAATTACAGGGGAGTCAGCTCGTCCAAGCGTTTGATGAGCTGCTGATGGAACTCATTGGTGCATACGCCCTGCCTGAAAACCGTTTCAGACGTAATGAGTCATCCTCGGTCTCGGATGATTCAATCGATATGATTGCCAGCGGGCGGTACCATCACCGAGGGTTCACGTTGGCCGGCGGGACTAGCGAGATCCAGCACGACATTATTGCCAAATCAGTGCTTGGGCTTTGAACCTGGCGGCAGCTGATCAGCGTTCGGCTTGGCGCTCATCTCCTGATCTACACTTGCTTCAAATTCACCCTCGATGATGGCGCTGTCCCGATTGGGGTGAGTGCGCCGGTTGGTGCTTTGCTTGAGAGATGCCGAGTAGCCGATTAGGACGATTAGCACGCCCACTGCGTCGGTCAAAAGGCCGGGCAGGATCATTAAAAACCCGCCAACCACCATGACGATGTGGCGAGGGAGCGCGCGAGGGTCCAGTTGGTTGAGTTGACTAAATTGCTGCTGACTAGCCCTAAGGGTTTCGCCTGAACGCCTGATCAGACCGTAACCCAGCATAGCACTGAGGGCCATTTCCGCGATGAACCCGAGAAATCCAGTCATCACGCCCAAGATCATGAGACCCAGCAATTCGACGACTATAAACCATTTGAGATACCGCCGAGATAGAAATAGTCGCATCGGATGAGCTATTCGAATGATCAATGCAGGCAATGGTACAGTATAAAAAAGGCGAGAGTAGTCGGAGTGGTTGTGATTCGCCGGCTGGTAATGGCATGAGCCGTTCGCCACCGAAGACAAGGTACGGGACAGCAAGTCGCTGGAAACTAGTCGATGGGTAGTTAGTCGATGAGTACAGAAAAGGATATTTTCGTCGCCTCGGCCGGCATTATGCTCGAGGGATGTATTTGGTCTCCTTATGACGGTAATGAGACCACGAAGCCGGAGATCGCATTGCTGCTCCATCCGCACCCCCTCTACGGCGGGTCGATGCATGATGGGGTGTTGAGCGTCGCTCGGTCGGTATTCCTCGACAAAGGGATGAGTGTTTGCGCGTTTAACCTGCCCGGCGTAGGCGCATCCGAGGGGCGGTCATCGGGCGATTTGTCAGAGACGGACCACGTGCTGGCGGTGGTCGAGTACCTGAGGAACGAGGGCTATCAAATCTCCTGGGGCGTTGGTTATTCGTACGGAGGCGCGCTGCTGACGCTTTCATTGGACGGCTTTGGCGCGACCGCTCGGGCGATGCTGATCGCTCCAGCATTAGGACTAGTGAACGACCGAATCGCGTCACCTGTCCAGCTAACTCACGCAATCGTAGGCGATAAAGATCCTTACGCTAGTGCTGGTCAAATAGAACAACGCTTGCCGGAAGCAACCGTTCAGTTGATTGCTGGCGCTGACCACTTTTTTTCGGGTGGTCATCGGGAACTCGAAAAAGCGATAAAGGACGCGGTTGATGGAACTTAAAACCATAACACTGACCTATGATGAGGAGGTGGGCATACTGACGCTCAACCGCCCAGAGCGTAACAATGCCTGGACGGGTCGAATGCACGCCGAATATCGGTATGCGTTAGCGTCTCTTGCTGACAACGATGCGGTGGGGGCCATTGTCGTGACCGGCCGAGGGCGTTCCTTCTGTGTAGGCGCTGATCGAGCAGCCCTTAACCATCATGTTGAACAAGGTGGTTATGATCCAGGAACGCCTCCGGTTATGGCGAAGCCTGGATATGGGGTGCGCCCGGAGTTCGATGCAAGCTTTGCCTATCAGTTCGGAATACCCAAACCGATCATCGCTGCGATCAACGGACCTGCTGCCGGGGTTGGGCTGGCAATGGCTATGTTTGCTGACCTTCGATTCGCAGTAGCCGGTGTTAACTGCTCTAGTGCCCACGGTAAGCTGAATTTTCCTGCTGAGTACGGACTGTCCTGGATTTTGCCCCGAACTATTGGTAGCACGCGGGCGAGTGATCTGCTGCTCTCGAGCCGGAAGTTCTCGACCGACGAAGCGATGGAATTTGGGATGCTAAATGGGCTCTTCAGTAAAGAGACACTAATGGCTGAAGTGCTGACCTATGCGAAGCAGATGGTCCGTGCGAATGCGCCTGCCGCGCTGGCAGTGACCAAGTACCAGCTTTATCTGGATTGGCACCGAGACGTCGCTTCCAGCGTACATTTTAGCGAACATCGGATTAACACCATGAGCCGAACACGCGACTACAAAGAAGGCGTGGCAGCCTACCTAGAGGGTAGAG
>MDSZ01061301.1_pt1 | contig 10784 bp, 10 predicted proteins | sample 811201 | NCBI WGS metagenome assembly MDSZ01 (sample SAMN05326647, study PRJNA326480) | marine metagenome | isolation source: seawater | place: Indian Ocean: North | collected 2010
CTTTCCATATTTAACATTAAGACATCTATTGAAATTCATGGAGATATGGTAGTAACCAAAATTTTAAATTATCCATTTAGCCATGGAGTTTGGATAGGTGAACCTTGTAATGGTATAAAAATTTTTGGTCTTTTTACCATTTTTATAATTTCATTTAAGGGAGAGTGGAGTAAAAAAATATGGTTTATTCCTTTGGGAGTATTATGTCTGCATTTTTTAAACATTCTTAGAATTTCAGTTCTTACATATATTTCCGCAATTAATCCATTCATATTAGATTTTAATCATAATATCACTTTCCAATTGATTACTTATTCAGCAATGCTTGGACTGTGGTATCTATGGATTATAAAATTTTCATCTTTAAAAGTAAATGAGAAAAAAAATTAAATATTTTTTAATAATTCTTTTTGGAATATGCATGGAGTTTTTAAGGGATTATTGTTTCATTAATATTAATTTACAATTAGAATATTTAGAAAATTTAGAAAGTAATTTAGACGTCTTTAATTTTACAGATTCAAAAATTCTTTACTTTTTAAAATCTATGTCGATAAAGTCTATAATCAATTTAAAATGGATTTTGTCTTTAATATTTATCTTATTTTACTTTCTAATTGGTCTGGCTTTTTCATATTTATCTTTTGACTTAAAAAGGTATAAACAATTTTTAAAATTATTTTCATATGGAGGATTAATGATTGTCTTTATTTCATTAGTCATAAATACTTTTGGAAAAATATTTAGCTTAGAAAATCAAATGAACTTCTATTATGTTTCGTTGGAGTTAAGTCATTTTGTTCAATCTTCTTTGTATCCAATTTCTTTTTTGTTAATATTTTATGCTAACAACAAATTGAAAATTTCATCATAATTCTAAATTTGTCATAAATTATATGATAATGTACAAAGACCCACAAATTGAATCTCTTATTCAAAAAGAGTTAATAAGACAAACAGAAGGCATTGAACTCATAGCTTCTGAAAATTATGCAAGTGAAGGCGTCATGAAGGCTAGTGGATCTATATTAACCAACAAATATGCAGAAGGTCTTCCTAATAAAAGATATTACGGTGGATGTGAAGTTGTCGATGAAGTAGAACAAGTTGCGATAGACAGATTAAAAGAATTATTTGGAGCTTCTTGGGCCAATGTACAGCCTCATTCTGGTTCTCAAGCCAATGCAGCTGTTTTTTTAGCTTGTTTAAAACCTGGCGATAGTATTCTTGGTTTTGACTTATCTCATGGAGGACATCTAACCCACGGATCTCCAGTAAATTTTTCAGGAAAGCTTTACGATGCTCATTTTTATGGAGTTGAAAAAGCAACTGGCATAATTGATTACAATAAAGTAAAAGACCAAGCAAATAAAGTAAACCCTAAAATGATTATTTGTGGTGCTTCAGCCTATTCAAGAGATTGGGATTATAAAGCCCTTAGGTCAATTGCTGATGAAATTGGAGCACTACTTTTAGCTGATGTTTCCCATCCATCTGGGCTAATCGCTGGTAAAATTTTAAACGATCCCATTCCTCATTGTCATGTAGTTACTTCTACAACCCATAAAACTTTAAGAGGTCCAAGAGGTGGAGTTATTATGATTGGAGAAGATACTGAAAACCCTTGGGGTTTAAAATTTAAGTCTGGAAAGCTTAAAAAACTATCATCTTTAATTGATTCTGCTGTGTTTCCAGGAACTCAGGGCGGTCCTTTAGAACATATAATTGCTGCTAAAGCAGTTGCTTTTAGGGAAGCTCAACAACCAGAGTATAAAAGCTACATTAAAAATGTGGTTAAGAATGCTCAATTAATGGCAGAAGAACTAGTAAATAAAGGCTATCAAATTATATCAAATGGAACTGATAATCATTGTCTTTTAATTGATTTAAGAAACAAGAATGTTAACGGAAAAGATGCAGAAAATTCTTTAGGAATTGCTGATATTACTGTAAATAAAAATATGGTCCCTTTTGATACTCAGTCCCCATTTATAACAAGTGGAATAAGAATTGGAACGGCCGCAATAACTACAAGAGGAGTAAATACAGAAGAAATTAAAATTATTGCTAACTTGATAGATTCAAGTATCATTAATTTTCAAAACGAATCTAAATTATTATCTATTAAAAATCAAGTTAACGAATTAATGTCTGCAAAACCACTTTTTACATGGTAAAAGAAAGTATTAAAGCTAATAATCCTACTCTTAAATCTTGGATTGAAATAAGTCCTGATAGTGACTTCCCTATACAAAATTTACCATTTGGAATTTATTCAACCTTATCAAAGTCAAAAAGAGTGGGAGTAGCAATAGGTACTAAAATTCTTGATTTAGCTGTATTATTTGACCTCGGATATTTAGATTCTTTAAGTTTTTGTGAGTATTGTTTTTCAAATCAATTTCTGAATAGAATGATGGGTCATGGTAAAATAGAAATTAGAGCTTTAAGAGATAGAATTTCTGAATTACTAGTTAGTAGTAATAATGATTTATCAAAAAATGAAGAACATATTAAGTTAGTTTTCGATAATCAATCTGATTCCAATATGCATTTACCAATACAAATTGGAGATTATACAGATTTTTATTCAAGTGAACAGCATGCTTTTAATGTGGGAAGCATGTTTAGAGATCCAGATAATGCTTTACTCCCTAACTGGAAACATATCCCTGTTGCTTATCATGGAAGATCTTCTTCCATAATTGCTTCTGGCGATCCAATATACAGACCAAAAGGTCAACAGAAATTAAATGATGAAGAAAATCCAATTTTTGGCCCAACAAAACTATTAGATTTTGAATTAGAAATGGGATTCATCACTTTTGATGGCAAATCATTAGGAGAACACATCACAACAGAAGAAGCTGATAACTATATTTTTGGAATGTGCTTATTTAATGATTGGTCTGCGAGAGACATTCAAAAATGGGAATATGTTCCTTTAGGGCCATTTTTAGCAAAAAATTTTGCTAGCTCTATGTCTTGTTGGATTGTTACTCTTGACGCTCTCGAACCCTTTAGAACTGTTGGTCCAACTCAAGACCCTAAAGTATTACCTTATCTAGAGTATAAAAGTGATAAACATATAGACATAAATCTTTCTGTTTCCATTAAACTTCCAAACGGAGAAGAAAAAACTGTTTGTAATAGTAATTATAAGCATATGTACTGGAATATGAATCAGCAATTGGCTCATCACTCAATTAATGGATGTAATATTAATTGTGGAGACCTATTGGCGTCAGGAACTATTTCTGGGCCTGAAAAAGATTCATTTGGCTCTATGTTAGAAATCAGCTGGAGAGGAACTAAGCCTGTATGCATGCCAGACGGAAGCGAGAGAAAATTCATAAATGATGGAGATACAGTAATATTTAGAGGTGCTGCTTCAAATAAAAATTATAAAGTGGGTTTTGGAGAGCTAATTTCGGAAGTATTACCAACTAAATAATTCTTAAGTGGATGAGGCTTTAGAAAATAAAATGATTTTAAATGCTTACCGAGGGGTTCTGCGTTCCATAAAATCTAGACGATCTAAAGAGGAGACTAAAATAATTAGAAAAGCTTTTAATCTAGCGGTAAATGCGCATAGGGACGTTAGAAGAAAATCGGGAGAACCTTACATATTTCATCCTCTTGCCGTTGCTAGAATATGCGGAGATGAAATAGGCCTAGGAACTATTTCTATAGTTTGTGCTCTATTACATGACACGGTAGAAGATACTCCTATAACTCTTAATGATATTGATAAAATTTTTGGTCAAAAAGTAAAATCAATTATTGATGGTTTAACCAAAATTTCAGGTGAATTTGATTTTACAAGTTCTTCTCAAGCTGAGAATTTTAAAAAAATGTTTTTAACAATTCCAGACGATGTAAGAGTTATTTTAATAAAACTTGCTGACAGGCTCCATAATATGAGAACTCTGGATTCTATGAAAGAAAGTAAAAAACTTAAAATAGCATCTGAAACATCTTATTTATATGCTCCTTTAGCTCACAGATTAGGTTTTTTTTCTATTAAAACAGAATTGGAAGATTTAGCTTTTAAATTCACTTATCCTAATGAATATAAAGCTATCACTAATAAACTTCAAAAAACTAAAGATGTAAGAGAAAGATTTATACAAAAATTTGCTAACCCCATTAAAAAAGAATTAGATTCACAGGGTTTCAAATACCAACTAAAAGCACGAACTAAAGGTATTCCATCCATATATCGTAAAACTCAAGAAAAAGGTGTTGACTTTGAGGAAATTTTTGATGTTTTTGCAGTTAGAATTATTCTTGATTCTAAGGATGAAAAAGCAGATTGTTGGAAGGTATACAGTATTGTTACTGATTTCTACATCCCTAATCCTGAAAGATTAAGAGATTGGATTTCTTATCCAAAACAAAATGGCTATGAATCTTTACACACTACAGTAATGAGTCCAACAGGAAAGTGGGTGGAAGTACAAATTAGAACTAATAGAATGGACCATGTTGCTGAAAAAGGACTAGCAGCACACTGGAAATACAAAGAAAAATTTGAAAATGATACTAGATTAGATAAATGGATTTCAGATGTAAGAGAAATCATGGAAAATAAAAGTAGAAATACTACTGAATTTCTTGATGATTTTAAAAACAATCTTTACAGTGATGAAATTTATGTTTTCACCCCAAAAGGGGATTTATTTAATTTGCCTACAAAGGCTACTGCATTAGATTTTGCATTTTCTGTTCATTCAGATGTTGGAGCTAAGTGTATAGGGGCTAAGGTCAATAGTAAACTAGTGCCCTTAAGTCAAACATTAAGGAGTGGTGATCAAATAGAAATTCTTACTTCTGAAAAACAAATTCCAAAAGAATCATGGCTAGAATTTGTAATTACTTCAAAAGCAAAATATAAAATAAAGCAATGTCTAAAAGAAGAACACAAAGAGATAGCTGCAAATGGTAAAGAAATACTCAAAAGAAAATTAAATAACCTAAAAATAAATTTTTCTGAAAATAATATTAAAATTCTTTTAAAACATTTCAGTTTTAACGAACATTTAGAATTTTATTATCAAATAGCAAATGGAAATGTAAACCTAGGAAAAATTAAAGAAATTGGATTAAAAGGAGGAGAATTTTACTTAAGTTCTTCTATCACAAAAAGTATCAAAAACTCCTTTGAAAATTTAATTAAAAAAGTTAAAAAAGGAGATGAAGATATTTTAATTGGAGAAGGTTCCGATCCCAATTTAGATTATAAGTTAGCTCCATGTTGTAATCCCCTACCTGGAGATGCTGTGTTTGGATTTATCACAATAAACGACGGTATAAAAATTCATAGAAACAATTGTCCGAATGCCAAACAATTAAGATCAAATTATGCTTATAGAATTCTTTCTGCAAAGTGGAAAAGTAAAAAAGGAAATGCTTTTATTACTGGTTTAGAATTTACTGGAATTGATATTGTTGGTGTTGTTAAAGAGCTTACTACTATTATTTCTGAAGAAGAAGAAATAAATATGAAATCTTTAAATTTTGACACCAATGATGGTGTTTTTGAAGGAGAAATAATGTTGTATGTATATGATAAAAGTCACCTAGAAAAATTAATTAAAAAACTAAGAAATATTAATGGAATTGAAAAAGTTGTTAGAATAGAATAATATTCAACTAATATCCTATTTTTGTTATTAATAAAATTTAACCTTTGGAAAACATATCCGATATACAAGAAAGAGTTAGATTAGTATTCTCTGAATACCTCAATGAGAAAGGTCATAGGAAAACACCTGAAAGGTATGCCATACTTGCAGAAATTTATGGCATAAAGGGGCACTTTGATATTGAAGAGCTTTATAAAAACATGAAAAACAAAAACTATCGTGTTAGTAGAGCTACACTTTATAATACCATAGAACTTTTAATGGATTGTGAATTAATCAAAAAACATCAGTTTGGACAAAATAGTTCACATTTTGAAAAGTCTTTTGAATTTAAGCAACACGATCATCTTATTTTAAATGATGGAGAAGTTATAGAGTTTTGTGATCCAAGAATTCAAAACATAAGAAAAACAATTGAAGAAATTTACGATGTGAGTATAAGTGACCATAAACTATATTTTTACGGAAAAAAGAACTCCTAAATGTTTGAAATTAAAATTGAAAAAAAATCCAATCATATTTGGGTAGATCTTATTGGAAAGCTTATCAATGAAGATGATGGAAAAAACATGAGTGATCAAATTATCTCTAATGTTTCAAATACTTATTCTAAGGTTATCATTAATCTAAATGATTTAGAATACATTAATAGTTCAGGATTTAATAATATTTTAAAAGTTTTGACTAGTTCCAGAAATTTAGCTGGAGATACTATTCTTTGCAATGCCAATTCATTAATTGAAAAACTGCTCATTACTACCAAATTAAATACTATTTTTAAGGTTCAAAGTAACATAGAAAATTTAGAGGATTTTTTGAATAAAAACTAATATGGGAGTTGATGTATTATTAGGTCTTCAGTGGGGAGATGAAGGTAAAGGAAAAATTGTTGACGTACTAACCCCAGAATATGATATAATAGCCAGATTTCAAGGTGGGCCAAATGCTGGTCATACACTAGAGTTTGAAGGAATAAAACATGTGCTTCATACCATTCCGTCTGGAATTTTTAGAGATAATGTAATTAATGTTATTGGCAATGGTGTTGTAATAGATCCTGTAATTTTAAAAAATGAAATAGCTCAGTTAGAAAAATTAAATGTCAATGTGAAAGACAAGCTTTTAATTTCAAAAAAGGCACATCTAATTCTTCCAACTCATAAGCTTTTAGATAAAGCTTCAGAAATTGCTAAAGGAAAACATAAAATTGGGTCCACACTTAAAGGAATTGGTCCGACATACATGGATAAAACTGGTCGAAATGGGATAAGAGTTGGTGATATAAATAATCAAGATTTCAAAGAGAAATATAATGGATTAAAAGAAAAGCATTTTGCACTTTTAAAAGATACAAATCTTATTAATGACCTAGAATCGTTGGAATCAGAATTTATTGAAAGCATCCAATATCTTCAAAACTTTCAACATATTGATAGTGAACACTATTTAAATAATGCAGCCAAAAATGGCAAAAAAATTCTTGCTGAAGGTGCTCAGGGAACTCTTCTTGATATAGACTTTGGAACCTATCCATTTGTAACCTCAAGTAATACCATTACCGCAGGAACTTGTACTGGATTAGGGATAGCTCCAAATAAAATTCAAAAAATAGTAGGTATTTTCAAAGCTTATTGTACACGAGTAGGAAGTGGTCCTTTCCCCTCTGAACTAAAAGATGAAGTAGGAGAAAAAATGAGACAAATTGGTCACGAATTTGGTGCAACTACTGGAAGAGAAAGAAGATGTGGATGGATTGACTTACCTGCATTAAAATATGCCATTATGATTAATGGTGTTACGGAACTTTCTATGATGAAAGCTGATGTGCTTGACTCATTTGAGGATATATTTGTATGTACTCACTATTTACAAAATGGTGAAAAAATAGATTTTTTCCCGTTTGAATTGTCTGATAACACCCAACCAGTTCTTAAAAAAATAAAAGGATGGAATACCGATATAACTAAGTGTAAAGACGAAGACAGCTTTCCTAATGAACTATCTCATTATATTAAATTTTTAGAGCAAGAACTCGATATTCCAATTAGTATCGTTTCTGTAGGGCCTAATCGATCAGAAACTATTATTAGATAATCACGTACTTAAAAGTATAAATTATCGTTTCTAATAGGATGAAATCTATTTTATTAATAATAGTATCTTTTATAATCACCCCCTTTTTCGGTTTTTGTCAATTGAAAAAAATAAATTTTTCTTCAAAGGAAAGTAAAGGAATAACAGTTAATGATAAAAGATTCCTTATTCTCTGGAATAAAGTAAAATTCAATCATAGTAACACTATAATGTTTTGCGATAGTGCTATTTATGAAAGAGTTAATAATTCATTCGTAGCTTATGATAATGTAAAAATCAACGAAAATGACAGCTTACATATTTATGGAGATAGTATTCATTATTTTGGAAATGATGAAAAAGCTTATATGTATGGAAATGTATTAGTGAAATCTAATAGAATAAATCTGACCACGAATACTCTGATTTACGATCAAAAGTTAAAAATTGCCTACTATACGAACGGAGCTATTGTAAAAGATATTGAAAAAGGATATGAAATTAAAAGTCAAAAAGGTATTTTCAACACTCAACTTCAAAAAGTTTTTTTTAGAGATAATGTTCAGCTAGATCATAAAGATTATAAAATTATAAGTGACAGTTTAGTTTATCATACCAATACTCAAAAATCAGATATTATTGGTAATGCTGAAATTCAAACAAACAAAAGTTCTATATTTTGTAATCAAGGTTGGTTTGATAGTAAGAACAATAAGGCATCATTTAAAAAAAATGTCATCATAAAAAGTCAAAATCAATTATTATATGCTGATAGTATATTTTATAATGAAACTTCTGGCTTATCATATGCTGAAGGAAATGTTAAAATTGAAGATGATAGTAACAACATATTTATAAAGGGAAATTATGGGATTTATAACGAAAAAATAGATTCTATGTACGTATGGAAAAATGCCTCATTTTCACAAATTAATAAATCTGATACCATTAATATATATGCGGATAAATTCATTAGTTTTTTAGACAGTATCAAAAGAATTTTCATCTGTTACAACAATGCTGTAATTGATGGTAATTTAATTCAAGGTGACTGTGATTCAATATTTTATAATAAAACTGATTCTTTACTAAAGTGTATTGACAAACCAGTAATATGGATGGATGAAAATCAAATTAGTGGTGAAAAATTAGAATTTAAAATATTCGAAGGTGAAATATATAATATGAATGTAACTGATAATTCCTTGATTATTACCAAAAAAGATAGTATTCATTTTGATCAAATAAAAGGGAATAATATTAATGGCTTTTTTGAAAAAAATGAATTAAAAATTCTTGATGTGAATGATAACGGACAAGCAATATATTATACATTGGATGAAAGCGATTCTTTGATAAATGAAATAAACATCATATCATGTGAATCAATGCGAATATTTATTAAAAATAATAATATTGAAAAAATAAAATTCAATAAGAAACCAAATGGAAAAACTGAACCCCTTAACAATGAAAAAGAAAATTTATATTTAGAAAACTTTAAAGTTTTTCCAAAAAAAACTTATCAAGAAAAATATCTAGAACCTAATGGAGAGTCTCCAAAAGGTAATTGAAGGGAATCTGAATTTTTTGAACAATAGTTATTGTAAAATCTAGTTCTTCTATTTATCTTATCTTCCTTGATTAAATTCTCAATTTCACTAAAGCTGAATATGTTAATTTTATCTAAAATTGAAAATGCTAAATTATTTCTATTTAATAAATCTAACCCTAATTCTTGGTCAATTTGACTTACAAATCTAACTTGTGCATCAACTGATCTTCCGCACATATCTCCTCCAAGATAATTGGCTCCAATTACTACTATATTATTTCCTATAAACTTAAGAGATCCGCTTATTTTTTCTCCATGAGATTTCCATTCATCATTAAACTTTTTAAACAATAATGATATCTCCTCTTTATAAGAATTATTAATTGGGATAGAAGATATGTAAATCCAAATTTTAGAATGAGGATGTAAAGATTTAAAAATCATAACTCAGCTGCATTTGCGATTAGTTCAGCAATATCTAAAACTTTGATGCTTTCTTCTTTTTCAAAATGTTTTACTCCATCGGACATCATAGTATTACAAAAAGGACATCCTGTTGCAATATAATCAGGGCTTATTTCTAAAGCATCTTCAGTTCGTTCAACATTGATTTCTTTGTTTCCTTCCTCAGCATCTTTAAACATTTGAGCTCCTCCAGCACCACAACAAAGTCCATTGGCTTTAGACCTTTTCATTTCTGTAAGTTCTGCATCCAATTTTTGTAAAACTTCTCTTGGTGCTTCATATACATCATTAGCTCTACCTAAATAACATGGGTCATGAAAAGTGATTTTTTTCCCATCAAAATTTCCACCACCTTTTAAAAGTAATCTACCTTCTCTTATTAATTGATTAATTAATTGTGTATGATGAACTACTTCAAAATCTGCGCCTAGTTCTGGATACTCATTTTTTAAAGTATTAAAACAATGAGGACAACCTGTAACAATTTTTTGAATCTCATAACCTTTTAAAAGTTCAATATTTTGAATGGCCTGCATCATAAAAGCAAATTCATTTCCAGCTCTTTTAGCAGGATCTCCAGTACAAGATTCTTCTGGCCCTAAAACTGCAAATTTTATGTTACAATAATTTAAAATTTTAACAATAGCTTTTGTTATTTTCTTTGCTCTATCATCAAAACTTCCAGAACAACCTACCCAAAATAGTATATCTGGACGTTCATTATTAGCAATCATTTCTGCAACGGTAGGAACTTTTAATTTGCTCATAACTATTATTCTTCAACCCACTTATACCTGTCAGCTTGTGAAAACTGCCATGGAGCTCCATTATTTTCAATATTGGTTAACATACTGGTTAATTCAGAAGGCATTTTAGCTTCTTCCATTACCAAATATCTTCTTAGATCAATGATTACAGATAGTGGATCAATATTAACCGGGCACTCTTGAACACATGCATTACAAGAAGTACAAGCCCAAACTTCTTCCTCAGAAATATAGTCACCTAATAAAGATTTATTATCTGTATAATCACTTCCATGA
>MDSZ01073187.1_pt1 | contig 10784 bp, 4 predicted proteins | sample 811201 | NCBI WGS metagenome assembly MDSZ01 (sample SAMN05326647, study PRJNA326480) | marine metagenome | isolation source: seawater | place: Indian Ocean: North | collected 2010
TAATAATAACTTACAAATAAATGGTGCGGATGTAATAATTAAACCTTCTAGTGCGGGACCTATAACCACCAATAAGGTACCTAATGGATTTAAGTGTCAATTTTATTGTACGTGTAAAGACACCAAATTAGATGGTGTTGACCCTTACTTTGGTACTACTTCCGTTATAACGGATAACAGTGTATTTGATTGTAGTGAATGTGAAGGTTTAGCACAACAATACTGTAGTAATTTTAATAAAAATTGTACACCTCACGTATATAGTACTTCATGCCAACCAGATAGTATTACTAATCCACAACAAACTAATTTTTTTAAATGGACTTGTATGCAACCTGGCACACCTTGTACACCATGTACCGCGGAGTTTTTAGCCGCTAATCCAGGGGTGGATTGTCCATATAGTTCATGTACACATTGTGAACAACAATCATATTTTGACACATCTTCATATTGTCCATGTACTGATAGTGGTAGTCATAGATACAATTGTGGTCCGAGTGGGGATTGTATTATTGACAATGAAGGCCCTTACTTTAGTTTAGAAGAGTGTGAAGATAGGTGTAGTACTCTTATAAACCCGGGAGGGAACACAAATAATTCAAACGTAGGTAATTATGCAACACAGACATTTACTCAAACAGGGTATTAAAAAATAGATAGAATATGGCAACTGGAGATATTTTTATACAAGATTATATAGTTACCCCGACCCTATCGGGGGAAAGTACTGGTACTATCGATGTGAGTAGTGTCAGTGGTGGCACACCACCTTACACAATACAATGGTATGGGCCTTCCCCATATCCTTATGATTTAGATTCTGGGTCTACATTTAATATTTCAGGATTATCCGGGGGGACATACACAGGAAGATGTATAGACTCAGTGGGACTTAGTGCGGATACTTTAATTGGTGTTTCTGCTTTCACAACACCAGTTTTTTCTGCTACAGTAACAGATGATAGTTGTATTAACAATCCTAACAAATTCTGTGAATTCACAGTGTGGTCAGCGGGTACACCTACAGAACAATTTTCTGCTGCAACCTTTGATTATCTTTTATATAGAAATGGTAATCTAGTAGATGAAGTAACAGTAAGTAGTGGAACAACCTCCCCAAACCAAGGAAATCCAGCAAGAGGTGGTTATCATGTTTTTTCGGGGTTAAGTAATGGAGATTATAGTTTAGTTATAGAAAGAAGTTTAAGTTTTACAACTAAAGAAAGTGTACCGGTTTCTTATTGTACAGGTGTTACCGCGTATGGTAGAAGTACAGCAGGAGATGAGGTTTATACATCTTTTTCTGCAGGTACTTCTGGATATGGTATTACTTGGAATTATGCTACTTCACATTTGAATTTTGGTACTGGTATGGGTACTGGATTTACAACTGGGTCATTTAGTGGTGGTGTAGTGACCGATGCGACCAATCATTGGTTCTTTACAGGTAACAGTGAAACAGGACCACTAAACTACCCAACATCAAACCCTAATACTGCAAGAACAACATCTAATGAATTTAATTTTTATTTAGGTGTTACTGGTGCGAGTGATATGGGGGAAGGATATAATTGGGGACCTGGGGGGAGTGGAGGTCAGACAGATAAACGTGCTACTGATTATGACTTAGACGGTAATGTTATAAATGGTGCATCGTATCAAGGATATTTTTATTATAATAATAATATTAGGAGGTTTGTTATATTTGATAATATTTCAGGAGCCACAGATAGTGGTTCTGCTGACGTTTATGGGTGGAAAACTGTATACCCGTTAAACAATAATAATACACCACCTTATAGACGTAATGGTGTAACAAGTTCGGGTTCACCTTCACCTACTGTTTGGGCGGCTTTATGGGAAGACTTATTTTCTAGTTATCATATTGCATCATCTGCTCCCTACACTACACCGGGTCCTAACGATTCCTACCAATGTATAGATTCTAGCAGTCTGGTTGCTGATTTGAATAAAACAAGTCCAAGTCTTACGGCCGCGGACATATTAACAAATTCAGCGATAGGACAAAGTGGTACACCAATTAATTTCGTAAGTGCATGTAAATTTGGTAACTATACACATGATATAACATTTTTGAAGAGTGGTAATACCGCTAATGTTGACACGTTAAGTATTGTTCTTGCGATGGTTAGAGATGATTTAGGTGTATATGGTTTAAGTGGTGTGACACACCAACTCACATTAGATTATCATCTTTTAAGTGGGGTAACAGTAAACTATAATGGTGGTGGAAATACTGCAAATTCTTTTCAGAGAGATTTATATGGAAGACCTATCAGTGTTAAGGGTGAGGATACAAAAACAGATTATGTGAGTGTCACAAATATTATTAGTGACCATGAAATAGAGACAACAACTTCTACAGGTAGAAGAGAAGATGAAATAATTTTTGATTATTCTAAAAAAGAAAAAGAAAAAACATACGGGACAAGTAGTGATGGACCTACTAAAACATACGGAGCGGGATTACAAACAAAAGAATTTTCAAGTGTGGTGTTACGAAATGCTGCTAGAGAGAGTGCTTCTCTTGGAGAAACCAGTCCTTTTTTATCCGCGGTAACACAAAGTTCCCAAGGAGCCATAAGAATTAGAGTAACACGAAGTGGAGAACAAGGTGAATTATTTAAAATACAACAATCAGGCACTATGGGTAAAAGTGCTGGTATCACCCCTAACGCATTAAAAGTTAATGGTGACTTAAATCGTTTTGCTGCTGCTTATGAAATTAATTTTAATTTATTAGACCCTACTACTTGGTCTGGGTCTGTAGAATCCGCACCGACTTGGGTGTTGGGTACTGAGTTAGAAAAATTTTGTGGAGGAGTTCAAGTAGGTTACGGTAATACCCATAGTAGTTCTCAATGGTATGAGAGAGGTTTTACCGCTGACCCAGCAAATAACGTTATAGTAAATACTTCCGAAGTAAAACCGGTCTTTGCTACTACAGCATTTAGTCTTACATCCACAGCTAACACAAATGTTATTACAACTAAAGATTGTGATTATTACCCTAATTGCCAAGTAACAGTTCCTCAAGTTAGACCAACACCTTCTGCTTCTTTCCAAACTTTAAGTGAACCTTCTTTCGTCTTATCGGGAGCAGCTTCAGGGACTTCTGGTGAATTATCTGCACAAACTATCTATAATCTTTCCTCATTTACGGGAACTAATTTAACGTTATTTTTAAGTGGGGATACAGCGGATATTGCTACTAATCAAGCTTACTTAAAATTAGATGTATACCCATACGAATATCAAAAAGAAAGATTTTCTACTAATAGTGATTATAGGTATCTTATTGACGCTACTAATACAGTGTCCGAAAAAGAATTAACCAAAACATCAACGTCTCTGTCAGCGTCTACCTTTTTTCCTTTTTCTGCATTTTCTACTGGAACATCGTGGCAATTTTTAGTAAAACCATCATATCTTTTTAGAGATAAAAGTAGTGAGAAAGGAATTTATATTGATACTTCAGATATTATCGATAATGTTAATTATGAAAAAGGATTGGATTATATCTTAACTCTGGTAAATCCTCCAGCTGAAATAAGTCTTATAAATGCAGATGTTAATTTCCAACCTAACGCTACAGCTAGATTAGAAACTCAAACAGTCACCGCGACTAATATACCTGCTTTTAGTGCAAATAGTGCATATACCTTTTCAGGTGTTACACTTTTATCTAATCCAAACTCAAGTTTAATAGTGACACTTAATGGTATGGTATTAAAAGAGGACCCAGGTAATGTAATAACAGGTGGTACACCAGTTAGTGCTTTTACAAATATTGATTATAGAAGAACAGCTTCTAATCCTACTAGAATAACTTTTGCACCTCGTACAGTAAAAAATGGAGATGTAATTCAGGTAATTTACCCTACAGACAATAAAAGAAGTTATTATAAACAAAGTGTAACCGCAGGGACACCAGGAACTTCGACTGGAGATACTATCTACCATGATGATTTTTACTATTATATTAATTTAGATTATGCACCTCTAGGTGCTATAGCTTTAGCTTACAACGGTCAAATTTTAGCAGAAAATATAGATTTTCAGAGAGTAACACCAAAAAGAATCCAATTAATAAGTTTAACTTATGATAGTACCGCTTTAGCGTCTTCAGATGTGTTTACTTTTTATTATTTAACACAATATACTGTTGTGGGACAAACCACCACAAATCAACCGGTAACTTCCGTAAATTATTATAAAACTTTAGGATTTAAAGAATCATTAAAACAAATTACTTACGTAGCGGGGACGGGAGAAATAGTACAAGAACTAACTAAATTTTATAGAGTGGCTGACTATGGTACAAAAAATGATACATTTACTATTGTCGTACCTAGTGCTGGGACTTACAATTACAGAGTTATAGCTACTCGTTACTACCCTTTATTAGGGGATAAAGAAATAACAACTAGTAGAGTGACAGAGGATGTCGTATTTGAAGTTACACGACAAACTTTCTTTTCACCAACTAATATACCACGTAGAGCAAGACAAATAAGTCCTCGAGGTGGTGGAACGTATTAAAAGTTCAAAATATAATATTTATAATAAAAAATAAGATATGGCCTATATATTAAAAGACTCAACACAAGGACAAGTAGCTGTTAAATTAACTGATGCGGGTAGAAAAGCGTTATCGGAAGGTAATTTAAACATTGAACTATTCCAGTTAGGTGATAGTGAGTATTGTTATGATTGTTATCCCACTTTACCTAATCAGTACAGGGGTATTCACATTCAACAAGCGAATTTTAACGCACAAAATTCCAATCCTATACCTGAAAAAAATAAAGCACACATAAAATACCCAATCCCTAGTAACCCAAGTGCAAGTGCAACCACATTCGGTGCTGTACAAGCTGCTCACACTTATGAGGAAGTATTTAATAGAGCTACCCCTAGAGGGTTTTTTACAGGTGCTACGGGAAGTTGTTGTAGTTTTTCCGCTTTTACGGGTTCAGCTTATACTTTAAACGCTAATTTCTTTTTTCCGGTATCAGCAATGACAGGTGGAAGTCAAATAACACTTTTATCAGCTAATACATTTCAAAATCAAGCATTCTCTTCATCTACCCTTCCTGGTTATACACCAGTGATTGGAGATTTAATAAGTGTACGTTATATTTTTGCGAGTGGTGGTACAGGAGATGGTACGGCAACTGGAGTTACAAACTGTTATAATTTACCGTGTACTGCAGCATCTGCCCACCAATTCTATCAAATTCAAGGAGGTAACACTGTTTCTGGTAGAAGTGGGACTAATTGGTCTGGTAGTACAGCAAAACCTTTATATTATACAGTAGATAGAGATTTACCAGATTTTGGAAGATTTTCAGGTGATAATGAAAGTTTATTTGGACAATATACTGGGGCTACAGGTATGGCAATTGGGGCTTGTGTAAGAGTATATCCTTCCGTTAGTGGTGGTACTTATTCTGCAAATTCTACAAATCCTATGTTAACTTATTATGGAGCAGATACACCAGTACCATACTGGTCACCGGGTTCATTATCTTTTGAAAACAATTGTGATGTTTCAGTTAAAGATGTTAAAGTCTGGAATATGAATATAAATTGGAGTGAAAGTGTAGCTGGGGTAAACAATATTACAGAGGGATTTGAACCTTATACGTTTTATGGTTCAACTGGTTATTGTGGAACTAAAGAATATTTGGGTTACATGTCTACTGGACAAACTGATACTGGTATCGTTAGTGATTACTATATGCCTAATAGTAAAAGTTCTTCGTGGTACATAGATTCTTATCTTAAAACTAGAACCGTAAGACCGACTAAACAAAAGGCTATAGCGATTCTTCACTACACTAACCAAACAATTTCCAACTTCTATGGTGAAAAGTTTGCACAAAAAGAAAGTGGAAGCACATCTACAGGTTTAGGTGAAGCAAGAAACTTTAGATTGAGTATGCCTTGGTTAATGTGGCACAAAAAATTCATTAACCAAACGGTACAAACTGGATGTTCGGGAGCGACTGAATACGGACAATGTTTTTACACGGACCCACCTGGGTACAATGTCTTCCCGAAAGAACCATACGTTATGCAATCTGCTGTTAATTTTAACATGAATGATAATGGTTTAAGATATTATTATTTATATGATGATAATGCCGGCCCAGGAGCAAATGAAAATACTAATTCAACAGTAGGACCTAATCCAGTTGGAAAAGTTTTTCCTGATTTAAAAATGTGTGTAATTCACGATGAAGAGTTAGTAGCTGCAATGTCTTACAAGTCTAATAGAAATTGGACGTTACCAGCACCATACACAAATCTAATACCAGCGGGAAGTAATTGTATAGGTTCAGCTTCTACTTCAGGTATTTTTGACAATCCTGAACAAAGGTTATATTTAAGTTACTTAATGGAAAGTAATTCTGGTTTAACTACTGGTTTACATTGTAATTATTACATAGAGGTACCTAATCCTAATGACGGAGCAACTTATGACCTAGAAGTTAAATTCGGTGATGAGTTTCCTTATTTAAAACCATTTTTTGCGGGAGGACCAAATGGTGTATCAGGAGGAACAGGATGGCATGCTAATAAAATACATTTATTATGGCAAAGAGTAACTTCACCAAATACAATGCCCCAACCACATTTATGGAATAAAACAGAAATCACTGAACAACTGACGGGTGCTTATTCATCCACAGTACCAGTGGGGTCGTACCAACTAAGTGGATGTCAAATAAGTAGTGCTAGTACAACATTTTATCTAACCAGAGCAAACCAAGTTACGGCTACTACATACAATTTAAATGATTATATAACTATTCCATCAGCAACCACCCAATCTGATTTATTGCAATTCGGTGATGAGTATTTCTTTTATGGAGATTTACAAACGGATATTATGGCTACTATATATGAAATGAAATATTACATAAATCTTTCAACTTCACAATTTGGAGGTAATGCTGGGAGTCTAGGAGCTGGTAATTCACTAAACCCATCCTATGAAAAGTATTTTATCACAAACTCAACCTATCCAAACGTGTATTTAACAGAAATAGGATTATTTAATAACCAAAACGGATTCCCACAATTAATGGCAATTGCTAAATTTATGAATCCACAATTAAGACAAGGTGCACAACAGTTTGTAGTTAAATTAGATTTTTAGATGAAATGGGATGGATTAACACAGGAAATACAAATACCTTAGAATTAAATTTAACAGACTATGGAAAATCTTTAGCCTTTCAAGGGGGAATATCACTAAGGGATTCTATTGTTTCTTTTGGTTTAAAAGATAGTGGTATAGATTATAGAAGATTTTCGAGAGCTCCGGTACCAGGTTCCACTGACACTCAAACTCATGGACCCTGTTTTGACCAACAATATAGTGAAAATCAATTTAATGAAAGATTGTCTGGAGATTGTTTTTATAATTATCCAGATGTTAGGGGGAGAGTAAAAGACAATGTATGTAATCAGTCAGTTTCCTTAAGATATAATTTTGCAGATTTAGACTCAAATTTACATGTAGAGGGTCCAGCCGATAACCTACAACTACCTAGTACTCAGGATTGTTTTAGTCCCGGATATAACCCAACTATTTTTGGTATGAATGAATATGGTTGTAGTTGTTTCGGTAGTTATAGTAGTCCATACTATCAATTTGACTATGGTCAAGGACCGGGGTGTGCATATTGTGGAATGTATAATAATAATTCTATTCCATTAGACCCTGTGTGGCCTACACTCAGTACCATAGCTCATATTTTACAAGTTTACGCGGATATTAATAACATTACGGATGGAGTAGGAAACGCGTACGTAGTAATGCCTAACTGGACAGCCAATTGGGGTGGTGCTGGTAATTATGGACAACCAGGTTCATACGGAGGCCCTGCGGGAAGTGGTCTTGTTGGTGGTGGTGGAATTGTTGGGGATATCTATGGTGATGGTACGCTAGGGTGTCAAGATTTTGTATGGATGATGCAGTGTTATTGTACTGGTTACAATCAAGGAGCAAATGATTACTATAATTCGGTATGGTTTTATGCTCCGAATCAAGGACAATTTCCAGCTGGGGTAAGTTTCGCTGGGAGTGTGAATGCAGCTTTAGATACTTTTAACTGTTTTAATGCTTTAAATGCCAATTGTGATGGAACCACAATAGGACAATGATTTACAAATAAAAAACAATGATTAAGATAATTATATAATAAGAAAAGAAAACTATGGGATACGTAACTTCAGGAGACAGTCTATATTTAGACGTTCATTTAACCAATTATGGTAGAGAGCTACTATTAACAGATGACCTTTCTACAATGATAACTCAATTTGGGTTGTCCGATATGGGGATAGATTATCGTCAAAATCCCACCACTGGGCATACAACTACAGCACAAGGAGGTTTTTTAGTAGATGCGACTGGTTTACATTCTGCATGTGCGGCAGGTGTTAATGATGGGTATAAACAAACTTCATTTCTTCACCAAACAGACATCAATTTCACACCACCAAGTGGGACGGATGACCAAGTAGTAATAGGTGTAGATTATGATTTAAATGGTAATTGCACTTACTATAGCACTTTAGAAATAGATGTTTATCTCCATGACTATTTAGTTTTGGCGAAACACATGTTACAACTACATCCAGAACCGCATGTTTTCTTATTCGGTCAAGCATCCACAGCTACTACTATAGATTTATGGAAACAAGCTGCTAGAGACGCTTTTGGTTTACAAACTTTTAGTGCTGATACTATTTCTAATAATTCACCTCATACCTTAATAAAAGCTATGATGGATGCTCTAGTTAATAGAAGTCAGTTTTTAGATTTTTATGATAAAATTAGAGTAGCTACAGGGGGTGGTACTAACTGTACGACAGATAGAATACACTTATCCGGTATTACAGACGCGGATAGAAATAATATGTTAGATTTAACACAAAGAAGTTGGATTGAGTCTACTTTAACTAACGGACAAGACTCTGGATTCGGACCTTATGACATAATGTCATCACAAGGATTTAGACATAAAACAATGTCAACTAGTTTCGCAAATTACCCAAGAGCTTTTCCATTTACCCTATCATTTACTAATGAGAGAACTGATTCAGGAAATGTTAAAGCTGGAGCTGGAGCTGGAGGTGTAGGATTTACTACTGCAGGTTTTGGGTATTTAGTACTTCCTGGTGCTAGTGGTGCTTTAGAAAGTAGTGTGGGGGGAGCAAATCCATTCGCGACATATCCTGATTGGAACGGTGCATCATTCTCTACCCTTCCGGATTATGGTCTTCTTGACGCTAGGTATGCTTTAGGTTTTATTTCTCCATGGGTGGTAGAAAATTTACCAGCGGACGTTAGTACCCTTGACCTTCAAGACCCTTATAATAATATAAATTATAGTTACATAACCCCATCAATTCCGGGATATGCTGCCAACACTTACGACTCTGTGGAATACGTTGTTCCAACGATTAGGATTAAAAAACCTAATTCTGAAGAAACAGGAAGAAACTACTACTACCCAATAACACCATCACTTTTAGATGGTAATGTTAATATAGGTCAAAGAATTTCAGCTTATGTACCACCGAGTGGTCAAGGAATAGATTTTAATAAATTAACACCTACAACACATCCTTTAGAAGCGTTTGGTGTGTTTATGGGGAACTATGAGTATATTCACGAATTTATACAAAATTCTATGGATGTTGGTAGTGTAGCATTTAGGCCTTCTACTATAGCAGCACCATTTTATGAACAAAGTTATAGTATAGAACAAGGAGGTAGATACTACAACTATTTAAGTAGGTTACTAATTAATGTGGATGAGTTTATGAGTTATACATACCAAAATTCTGCAGGTGTTGGTACACCACAAAACGCTCAAACAGCAAATAAAGTAAATCAGGGAAGTACTTATTTAAGTGGATTTAGTACAGGTCAATTAATTAATGGTGTAGATGACCATTATTTAATGACTATACCATTTACTGCAAAGATTTTCTCGGATGATAATCCAGCTGCATTACCAGCTACATTAACAGTGAATATTGTATACAATAAAGACGCTGTAAGACAAAGTATTGGGTATAGTGGACAAAGTGAAAATGTCACTAACACACCATACTGGAGACCATGGGATATTACTGATATTAGGTATTATGGTGAAGAACATTATACCTTAAGTAATGCTCCAGGTAGTGTAGAGTTTACCACAGACCCTACTTATGCTACTATGAATGGTCAAAGTAATGGAAAAAGAATATTTAGAAAAATAATTGATGGAGGTTCAACAACATACCCTCTAACATGTTAATAAAAAATAATTAGAAAATGGCAAATTTTAGTAGTTTAACGGAATTTCAATATAGAATACCAAAAAATCAATCACAAAGTACACCTGTAACTCTTAACTATAGAAATACATTTAGTTATAGTGATGCTGAATTTTCTAATCCTCACGGAGGCACTCAAGGAAATACTCCTGGTGAATTTAGAGAAATTTTAGCACCTGGTGATTTTACTTCTACTAGGTACGATAGTAAATCCGATTGTTCTCGAGCGTTTTATGCACTTACTCCTGGTATGACTACAAACCAACCCGTAAATGGTGCATGGGTAAATCCTCTACAAGGTTTAGGGATACCTTTTGCGGCTAGAGATACTTTACTCCATACGGTGAGTAGTAATGGTGTAAGTTATTTTGGTAGTCAACCTGGACCCATAACAACGGGTGGTGCAGGTAATA
>MDSZ01140327.1_pt1 | contig 10784 bp, 5 predicted proteins | sample 811201 | NCBI WGS metagenome assembly MDSZ01 (sample SAMN05326647, study PRJNA326480) | marine metagenome | isolation source: seawater | place: Indian Ocean: North | collected 2010
CCGCCGTACCCAAATGGGTGGTTCCGCGTCTGCTCGTCTGCTGACATTGCAGATGGGCGTGTTCACTCCGTCTCAGCACTAGGGACAGAATTAGTTTGCTTCCGCGATGGCGAGGGGCACGCGGCTGTGTTGTACGCATTTTGCCCTCACATGGGTGCACACCTTGGAGAAGGCGGCATTGTCAACGCCGATAAACACAACGAAAAACGGAAGCACCCGACCCAAAAACCAGTTAAGTTGATGACTCGCTGTATTGATTACATGCCCGACGGTGTAATTCTTGATCCGTTTATGGGATCTGGCTCAACGCTACGAGCAGCGAAAGACCTCGGACGGAAAGCCATCGGTATTGAAATTGAAGAACGCTATTGCGAGGTAGCGGTGGAACGATTGGCTCAGGGGGTGTTGAATTTATGAAGTTCCAAGACCTAGATTTCTCCGAACGGCTCAACCAAATGGGCGACCAATCCGAAGGCAAATTTGAAGAGGTCGCCCCCTGGCCTTTCGCACGCTACGGCCTGAACAGGCCACCATTCCGCCTAGACAAAGTACCCTCACGCATTTGTTACACACCCGACTACCTCACAGAAAACTATCTAGTAGAGGTGCAAGGGTTTGGACGCAGCCAAGAAGTCCACATGAAGCTAGACAAATTACAAGCTCTGTCATGGTGGCATGACCAAATGGAAGTCTTGTTATTTCTTTACGATTCGTTCTTTGATCGCCACACGTTTCTCAGATTTCACACAATCAGAGACTTATGCCTGCAAGCACAAACAAAATTTTTTCCAGAGGGTAAGGAATACTACGCCATACCAGCCGACATAGCATGGAGGTATGGTCAAGAAGGAATTTCCCTTTGATCCTCTTGATCTTTCATGGAAAGCTCAAGGGAATCCACAACAAAAACAAACTGAAATAGAAATACTTCAAGAAGCTGCACCCTACGCAGCATTAGAAGAATCCCAAGAAGAGCGCATACAGCTACAAAACGCTGTATTAGATGCTTTCGATGAGCTAGACGAATGGGAAATCTGGTTACTGAATGCGTTGCTCTACGAGCGGCGCAGCCTCAGAGAAGTCGAACGTATGCTCAAGATCCCTAAGACAACAGTGGCACGTAAACGTGACTACATCTTAAGGAAACTCAAACGGGCATTAGAAAAACACCCAATCGTCAGAGACTATTTAAGTTTTCTACTCATCTACTTCATAGTCTGAGTCGTCCATTGCATCAGCCGACGCAAGAATCAGGCCACTGATTATTGCAAACACATGGCTGTGCAAAGGACTGTTCTCAAAATCGTTAATCATTGACTCCGCAGAAAACGCCATAGCGTGCTCAAACGGCAACACAATCATTACCGCTAACGAATCATCATGCCACTTAGCATGATTCCCGTCAGACACATCTAACAGATGAGAATTGTTTTTTATGTCAGTGTAAATTTCCGAGGCAAGATAACCGTACTCTTCGGACCAGTCCTCCCATTGAGCAGACTCCTCCTCGGCACTCACATTAACCGACCAGCGAAGCTGACCGCGAATCACCGACACGAGTCGCAGCAACAGCCTTACCAATAGCAATGACAGCAGCAACCGCACCAATTTTCAACGAATCCGTCCAGTCAGGACCAGGGACAGCCATAGCGCCTACAAAACCCTGGCAGAACGTAGCCAAACCACGTTCAAAACAATCTCTCAAAAAATCTAGATTAAACAAAATATCTCCTTAAACGGACCAAAGGTACCGCCAAGTTACAGGGCCAACATTTCCATCCTTGCGGATAGGAAAGTTGGCTTGAAATTCTCGTACAGCTTTTTGTGTCGCACGACCGAAAATGCCGTCCACCACAAGCTGTGCGTTAATGCGTTCATTCAAACGTGCCTGCAAAGTAGCCACGTTCTTCCCCCTAGACCCACGGTGTAAAGGCTTACGACGGAAATCAACCCCCAAAGACTCCATCTCTTCCAACCGAACATCCCAATCCAAAGCAGTAGGCGTATTCGTCATCGGCATCCCAGAATGAATCCAGTCAGCTAAACCGTCACCAGGGCAATAAGTGGTGCCGAAATCTCTATGACATTTGACCCACAAATGGTCGCCATACTCTTTCCGCATTGCCTCTACGACGGTAAGAATCGCCTCCTTCCCTGTCTCAGTTAGATCGTCACCCGAACCAATATAGGAAATGGAAGTGGTTTTAGAGTTCTGCCCTTTCGTAGCTGCACCTTGCTTCCAACCACGACCCTCAAAGATCTCGCCAGTCTCACCAGAAACCAACCAGTTGTAAGCGATAGAACGCCAGCCCCGAGTCTTGACATGATACTTGTCATGCTGACGGACCCGATCCCACGGAGAGGACGGAGAACCAGTCGTATGATGCACAACAACACCTATGGGGACACGGCGAAATTCGCTTAACCTCTTACCAGAGTCAATGGCCCCCCATTCGTCACGGGAAATGAACTGCATACCCATAGGGTAGTTCGTCCCTATAGGGTAGCTCCAGCCAAAGACCGCTCTTGTTTCATTTCATCTCGCATCTCATACATGCGAGACTGAAGCTCTCGGTCCTGCTCCCACTTAGTGTTCGTACGCAAACCAGCACCAAACATAAATGAAATCCAAGTAGACACAGCACGCTTCTGATAACGCTCCTCATCAGGGAACAAGCGACGCAAATCACTCAAAGTTGGCAACAACTGAGCCATAGCATGAAGCTCATAATCCTTCATTGCCCACTGGCCCTTACTGTTCTTCGCAGCGATACCAGGCAACGACAACATATCCATCAAGAAAGGAACCTTCGCATACGCACGAGGCACAACCTGATACTTACCGTCAAAGTTGTAGCCCTTCCAAAGATTCTGTTTAGCTTTCCACTCATACGGAGCTTTGATCAACGGAGTGATCTGCGTACCAAACGAAGCCAACGCTGTCTGTATGCGATCCATAGCAGATTCATCTCTATCGAATCTCAATGACGGTTCAATAAGCTCCATCGGAGCTTTGAACGGCATGTCAGGAAGAATAAACATATTCTCACCGTCGTACGTAAACGGAGTCTGGATAGCACCCTGACGTTGCATCCACTCAGGAATAACCTTAGGACGCTCCTGCCCGTATTCCATCTCTTTCTTAAGCGAAGTGTATTTATTGAACACCGCTGGACGACGAGCAGCCATCTCAAACATCAAAGGCATATTCTTCCGAGTCCACGTATAGAACGGAACAACCTTTTTAACAACATTTCGTTCAAGGTCAGACAAATCGTCATAATCGAAATGGAATTTCATTACATTATCGAAAGCCTCATCCGCAGAATTACCTTTCAACAACGTGTCAAACCCCAAACTTCCTCGCAAGAAAGTTTCAGTAGCCATACCAAAGTTCCTAGACAACCTCAAAGGCAAGTTCTGAGAAGAAGCAGGGTTCATGGCAGTTGCCAAATTGATCTTTTTCCCACCAATCTTTACGGTAGTTTTCCCAACACCAGGTCCAGCAGTATCGACAAACTCACTAGCAACCTGCGCACCAGCAGCACCCAACGAACCAGTCTCAGCTAACTCACGCACATAATCAACATGTTCAGCGCTTACATTGTTGGGGTTGATCCCACGAGCACGCATCGCCTTACGCATCTTGGATGCCCTATCAGGCATCCCCAACCGCACAGCTTCTTCCTCTTGGAACTTCCAATACGCACGCATAAATCTGCGATACGACGACCAGTTCATGCCAGCCAGATGGTTCATAAATACACCTGACATAAAGTTCCTGCCGTGGAACCCAGGCTTTGCGATCATGTAAGCACGCAACAAGTTGTGTAGCTTGTCGTATTTACGGAAGAACGCTTTAGCGCCCCCACGGGCGACGAAGCGTTCAGCAGCCACCATACTTTCAACAATGTTTGGTGGCCCTTGTGCAATGGCACCTATCGGCTTCATGCCTGTAGAAAAAGCCGCTTCTAAAACAGCTTCTCTTCCACCGATCCTATGAATTTCTGTTCGCTGCTCGGCAGTAGAACTGAGCAGATCAAACCAGCCTTCTGCCCCATCTTCCATTTCATCTAAGGCCATACGTATGCGTTGACCGTCAGCTTCGATAAGAATGTTGGTAGCTATTTTTAGGTCAATAAGATCATCATTAGGTATGTCGTAAAGACTTACACCTTCACCAATTCCCAAAGTATTTAACGTATCAACCGCTACATCAACTTTACGTTGCGCTGCTTCTAACTCTCCAACCAAAATACGGTTCTGAGCCGCTGCTGCAACTCGCTGTTCCGCTGTTTCAGCAGCAACCTCAGCTTGATCCATAGCGTACTCAAACGAAGTTTTAGCTTGTTGGAAATCTCCCTTAGCTAAATCTAAATCAGATACAACTTGCGACCGTTGCATGACCAACTCTTCTAAAGCATCTCCCTCTGGGAGATCTTCTAGTACTTCCACAGCAGGAAACGCATCAAACACATGTCTGTCCATGTCCTCAATGAATTGGGGAGCACCCACAAAATCAGAAGTAAATTCATAATCAGGATCAACTGCGTAACCTGCTCCTGGGCTTCCACCTTTGTAATTGACAGCCAAAGGATCGGTCACCATGTAGTTCGGCCAAAAGTGATGTTGTCCCTGTTTATTGGCGTACTTGTATGCTTCGCCTGTCGCCATGTCAGTAAGACCTTCTGTGTTCATCCATGCGATGGTGTGGTAACCATCCACAGATAAAGAAGTCTTAAACTTTTCTAAGAAATCAATGTACATTCGGCCAGCAACGAACCTAATGTCCCCTTCAGATAATACACGTTCAGTCGATTCCAAGGCAGTAGGAACGATGTTGCCTAATTTTTGATGAGGACTATCTTTAGGTTTGGATGTTCTGCCGCCTACAACCCTAATCCATTCGGCGGCAAACGAATCACCCATGTGTCCATGCTTAAGTTTTTCGTAAGAGGCACCCCCAACCAGCTTTCTTTGAACTGACCAATTTAATTCTTGTTTAGCTGCTTCTATCGAAATGCCCTTTTCAGCAGCCCTCTCAGCGGCTGCTTCATCTAAGGTTTTCCACACGTCAGGATTCAAATTCGGATCAATGTCATTAAAAAGTTTGAGCGATTCACGCAAAAACTTTTCAGGGTTCTCTAAGATTTCCATTCCGTGTCTGCTTCGCATCTGAATAGCGAAATTGATTAAATTTTCTCCCTGCAAATTCTTTAACCTTTGAGCGATTATTTCATGCTCGGGTCGCACGGAAACAGGGTCAAATGCTTTTATTCTTTGAGCGATTTGAATAGGTTCTAAAACATTATTAGCGGCTCCTTCGCTGGGCCACTCATCCAGCTTCACTAAAGCCTCTATGAACTGATTAAAAAATTCAGGATCATTATCTAAGACTCTTCCCACTTGATCGAAAATCAGTTCATTACTAGAAGCAACTGCCTTTGTTTGCGCAAACCTATTACCTTGCACAAGTTCAGTTAAACGGTTCCCTATGGACGCTAATTTAGTAGGGTCAGTTTCGACACCTAATTGAACAGCTAATTGTGCCGCTAAGACAGCTTCTTTCTCAGCCAAGCCATAAATCTTGATGCTTCCTCCACCTGAAGGAACATCAAGCTCAAGGTTATAAATCGAACCTGATTCCATAGTCCATTTGAGATTTCCTGGCGTAGCGTTTATCGCAAGATAATCTCCCCAAGTCATATCGTTCAACTTCCCATATTGACCCCAAATATTTTTTACCCCACCCATACTCGTAGTGTGATTCAAACGAGTAACCGCATCAGGCATTTGACCTGTCGCCACCATCGCAGAAGTCACATTTTCAGCAGTAGCTGGAGCTAACGGAGTACCAGTAGGAGGCGCTGGCTGTATCGACAAGTTTTCTATTGAACCAGTATTTACCCCAACGATGTAATAAGTGTCACCAAAACGTTGATTTATAGCGCCTACAGGGAAGCCGTCGGCACCTAACTGGTCTTGAATGATCTTGTTAAACACATTGAGGGGAGTTGCTTGACCGCCTTCCGCTTTCCCCACTTGGGATACAGGAAATTCCCACAACACGCCAGGGGGTGTACCAGTAACAGGGTTATCAGCAGGCATAGACATCACAAGTTCGGGTGTAAGCCCTGCATCTGACACTTTTGGATCAATAAGTATGACCCCAATTTTTATGTCATCTGGTAAATCATTCCCATCCCTAATTCCTTGAAAATCCGAAAATAGCTCATCCCAACTTTCATCCTGTATTGCGTCCTCCCAATTATTCTCGTCTAAATAGCGAACGAACTCGTCTATCTCGCCTAGAGGTATAGGGTCACCAACGACATCGGAGAAACCATCGTCCAACAAAACTTGACTGGCTTCCAACGCAGGTTCCACACGAGAAACATTTGCCTCAATTCCTAGATCGTCCCTAAATACTTCCGTAATTTCCTTATCAACTTCTGCTGGGCGTACCCCTTTGACAGCCTGAGTAGATTCGTTAGGAGAAAGCCAAGGCTTAAACCCTAATTGTTGAGCAGTTTGTTGCTTTTCGCTGTAAACAAGTGGTTGCTCAGGACCCAAACTTCTTTCAACGAAAGCATCTTCAATAACGTTTTCCTGAAATCCTCTACTTGCTAAACCAGCTTTTTCAAGATCTTCTGTTCCTAAATCGTAGAAAGGTTTCTCAAACCTTTCAGACAACACACGAGTTCGAGCTTCCAAGAAATCAGCAAAATACGCAATGTCAGCGTCAGACATATTGCCTGCGTGTCGGCGCACAAAATTAGGAAATCCTCCATATCTTGACCGTAACGAAAGAATCCTGTCTAACTGTTGAGACACCTGACCAGCGTCAACATTGCCTGTCAACCCAGCCGCCCAAGGATTCATGCCTGGATCAGCCAAAGTTTCCAAGTCGCTAACTTCTAAATAATTCCAACCAACATCTTCTTTGGGTAAACCTTGCGCCCTGAAACCGAACGCTCCACCATTGTCAATACGAACAAGCGCAGTTTCAGCTAAATGCCACGGAGCTAAACCAATGTTGTCATTCCCCGTACCTGCCGCATCCCAGTTAGCCAAAATAACGTCAGCAGTAAACCCTTCAGCAGCTTGCTCTTGAACAGCCTTAACATCGCTTGCACCTGAAGGCGGCAAGTCACCCATTTGTCGCAACCCAGTATTAGTGTCAGTCCACGTCACCAACTGGTTTGGACTCATACCCGTAGACATCACCGTCTGAAAGTCATCAAGCATAGGGGCAATGTGATACACGCTTCCATCAGCACCATACGACATGTAAGAGTTAGGAGCGCCAAGCCCTAACTCACGGTAGAAAGCGTTAGCTAACACTTCACCAGCCGCCCGACGAGGTGAAGGAATCGGTGCACCATTCTCACCCAACCGAGGAGTTGGCTCCGCTCCACCTGTATCTACAACTTCGTTGTATTGCTTTACGTAATAACGCTTACCACTTGCATCTACATACTCGCCACCAGGATTAGATCCAGACGGTCCTGCAACCTGACGCAAATCGTCAATCCCAGGGCGAACGTGCCGTAACGGAATCTGATGAGAATTTCTTGCAGCCTCAATAGCATTTAACTTTTGTTTCAAAAGAACATAATCAGCAACAGTCAAAGTCTGCTCAAGACCCTCTTTATTGACATACGACAAATTCAACGGTTCCCCACGAGCAGCTATCTCATCCCCCAACTCTTGTATGCGACCACTTATCTTTTCTTCAATTTGCGTAGTAATGGCGGTCCAATCAGCTTCGCTAGCAGCAGCAGGAACGATGGAGGGAAAATCATTAACTGCATAGTAAACACCTAACTCGGGTTCCATTCCATCCATCATTATGGAAACCGAATTTCCAACAGTAGGCATCTCAGCTTCGATTGCTTCGTCAACTACTTCACGAATAGCTATTTGAGCTTCCAAAGCATTCTCTGGAGTTGGAAGAAGAATATCTTCTCCTGTTGCTTCCCTATAACTGTTCGCTATATTTAGCGCTTCTTCAAGCTCTTCATTAATGCGGTTACGCATGTACGAAACTTTGTTAATCGGGTTATTTGCAGCAACTTCAAGGTTTATGAGATCAATGTCTCTTTCTACTCCCATCCACAGGCCAACCCCTTGAGTGTCAGCCCGATCCAAAATCCCATCAGCTAAACCAATCGCATCCTGAACCACAATTTCTGTTCCATCGGGAGCAACAAAAATTCCAGTTGGATCAAAAGAAGGATCGCTTACATCGACTTGTGCCATTTCTCGGGCAAAAGCATCAAAGTTTTCGCCTGATGTAAAGACTTCCCGAATTGCTTTTTCTAACCACAGCTTTTGCGCAGTTCCACTTGCAATCGTTTGATAAGCCCATCTGAAACGACCCTGATCTCCACGAATCGCATTCAAATCATTTAACAACTTTTGTCGCTGCTTCTCTAAAGCAACTAGTTGCTCACCTTCAGCCTCAGGAAGTTTTCCTTCGACTTGATCCAAAACCTCCTGAATTTCTTTTTGTTGTTCTTCAAGCCCTAACACTCGTTGTTCTTCAACAGATTTCTTTTGAAACAACTCATCTTCTTCGCGACGAGCCACATCTAAAAGTTCTTGTGCCTCATCTGCAAGTTCTTCAGAACGACGCAAAGTAAGTCGAGCAGTTTCTAATTTAGCGCCTACAGCCGACTGCACTTCATAAGCAGCACGAATAACATCAGCTTGCCGAGCAGCAAACTTCTCTTCAGCTTTCAACAATTTCGCTGAAGCCGCTCTTGCCGCCTCAGAAGGCAACCGCACGTACTCCACAAACCGATGCTGCAAAATACCGCTTTCAGTTAAAAGCGTTTGCGTATATGTTTCACCTACCCGAGGGGCAACCTGATCAACCCAACCCCGAAGAGCCATGTTGATGTCATCAACAAACAAGGCATAATCGCCACCATTACGTTCAATAATGTCAGCTATCTGTTTCTCAACAGAACCAGCAACCTCACCAGTAAGTTCATCAACCGTTCCAGGCGCAAGCAAAGTCTCACCAAAAAACTCGTCTGTCGCTTCGCCACTCTGCTTCAACTTTGAAGCAGCTTCCTCTACAGAAATACCATCCGCAGCAGCTTTAGCTTCCGCTGCTTTATCAAAATCTTGTCTACTTAAATACGAACGACGAAGCTCAGGACCAGTCGGCTGATACGCACCACGTCCCCTATGGGTTCTTTGAGAGTACCTTCCACTCGCCCCCAACGCTTCCTGAAGAGCCTCCCTAGCTTCATCAGTCAACTGCCGAGGAACATAATTATCTACGCTTGAAAGAAACTCTGAACCACCCATTTGGTTCGCCATAACACGAAGCTCTTCAATGCCCTCTTGAACCGTATTCAACAACGAATCATCAAGAACAGCCAACTGCGCTGCCGCTGCCTCATCCCCACCAACAGCGTGATACACCATCGCAGGGTCAGCACCAGCATCTTCAATAGCCTCAGTTATAAGACGCACTCTCTGAAGCATCTGCGTTTTAGCGTACTTACCCTTAGAGTTACCACGAGCAACAGAGTGAATAAGACGCTTACCTTGCTGAATAAGAACAACATCATCAGTAGAACGCAATGTTCGCTTCAAATCCTGTAAGCGTCCACCTACTAAAGCCTGCCCTGCTTTAGAAAGACCTGCCCTATTAACAGCACCTCGCACTCCCCGAGGCAAACCCATAGCAAGTTTGCCAATAATCGGAGTTTCCGAAGTCATAAAACGAATACCAACAGGAGCCTGAACCCCTGCCCGAGTGACCTTATTAATAGCCCTCTCAATCGGATCAGCAATACGCAAAGCACGACCAATAGGTCCAGTACCAGGCACCTTCATGCCAATACCAATTTTCATTCCTGCTGCTTCATCAGCAGTCAAAAACGCTTTATGTCCAAGACTGGCTTCTTCAGTAGCTTCCCGAGTAGCTCGCTCTATAGCTTCCCTAATTGCATCCTCGGTAGTATCTTCACCAAGTTCCCGAACTGCTCTATTGACGTTACGTTCTACCGCAGCCGCGACATTATCTGCTGAAGATCGACCAGCTTTATCTATTTCACTTCGAGCAACAAAGTTTGCAGCACGACGCAACTCGTCACCATCAATAAAACTCGCACCCTTTTGCATTGCCTTAGAAGAAATGTTGTAAAAATCTGTAACGTCATCAGCAACAGACTTACCAATCTTTACCGTACTAGTAACAACCTCTGCGGCGTCGTCCCCGACCTTAGCGAAAACATCTAATTCCCATCCGCCGCTTCTACCTTTACGTAACTGAACTTGCCCAAAACGACCTGCTTCTCCACGAGCAAGCCTGTCACCAAGTTCCATAAATACGTTGTCGCCAAGACCCCGAGCTACATCATCACCTGCTGTTCGAGTGATATGACCCAACGTAACTTTACGCAAATTTTCTGCTATCGCTTTGCGACCCAAACTGCGAGCGCCGCCACCAGCGAGCTTCGCAGTAAACGCAGCACCTTTCCCAACTAAACCAATGTAAGAAAGAGGATCTAAAAGAACATCACCAGTAAACCCCAAAGCAGCAGCACCAAACTTTTGCCAACCACTATCACGATTCTGCATCAAATCGTAATCATGCAATAAACGACCAAACGTATAGTTCTCGTTGTATTGCTTACGCAAATCCCCAAAATTAAAACCTTGACCTGTAACCAAGTCAACGCTTTCCTTAGCTAACGAAGATCCCAAAGCCAAAGGCTTTTGAATAATGTTAAAGAAGCCGCCTACAGGTCCACTAGCCAACG
>MDSZ01229661.1_pt1 | contig 10783 bp, 8 predicted proteins | sample 811201 | NCBI WGS metagenome assembly MDSZ01 (sample SAMN05326647, study PRJNA326480) | marine metagenome | isolation source: seawater | place: Indian Ocean: North | collected 2010
CATAAGGTGGACAGGCAGTTGGGGGGATATAAGTACACAAAGTTTTTATCCTCCCCATCATCTAACAATGGGTGAAGGTGGAGCGGTAAATATTGTGAATAGTCAAAAATTAGCAGTAATAGCAGAAAGCTTTAGAGATTGGGGTAGAGATTGTTGGTGCCCAAGTGGTATTGATAATACATGTAAAAAAAGATTTGATTGGCAATTAGGTGATTTACCTCAAGGTTATGATCATAAATATACATATAGCCATTTAGGCTTTAACTTAAAACCGCTAGATATTCAGGCTGCCATAGGAAGAATACAACTTAAAAGATTACCTGAATTTATTGAAAAAAGAAAAGAAAATTGGAACTATTTAAGATCTGGTTTGATTCAATCAGAGGATTATTTAGAATTTGCTTTACCTACTCATGCAACAAAATGGAATACATCAGGTGGATTTGAATGGGATAGTACAAGCTGTAAATCAGAATGTTCTTGGTTTGGGTTTAAAATTTCAATTAAAGAAAATTCCCCATTCTCAAGAACTGATTTAGCAAAGGAATTAGATCGTAATAAAATTGGAAATAGGATGTTATTTGGCGGAAACCTAATTAGGCAACCTGCTTTTATTGAAATTAAAAAAGAAGATCCAGATTCATACAGGGTTGTAAGTAATACTAGAGGTTCAGATGAAATTATGAATAATACACTTTTCCTGGGTACATATCCTGGACTAACGAAATCTATGATGGATTTTGAAATAGAAGTAATTAATAGTTATATTTCTAAATTCAAATAATATTGTTGTAAGAACATAATATAAATATGATTAACCAGTCATAAAATTTTTTAGGATGCAAATACTCCTTAGGATTTTAAATTATTTGAGTATACGCAGAAAAAAACAGTTAGTCTTCTTACTGTTTGTAATGATCTTAAGTGGATTATCAGAACTTATTTCTTTATACTCAGTATTTCCTTTAATACTTTATATTTCTGAAACGAATCCAGAAGATCGAATAAACAATTTATCGGCCCCTTTTAATTTAATTTCAAACATTATTTCGAATATTGGATTGGGTTATTTTTCTTTGATTTTTATAATTATTATTATTTTTACTACTTTTATAAGGATATTTAATATATATTTTAATTATAAGTTAGCAGCAAAAATTGCTGTAGATATTTGCGATTTAGCCTTAAGAAAAATTCTTAATCAAGAGTATTTATTTTTTGTAAAAAGAAATAGTTCAGAAATAATTTCAACCTTAATTATAAAATCAAATATGGCTGTTTTTAGTATTAGCTTATTCTTCCAATGCCTTACAGGATTTATAGTTTCATTCGCAATAATTGTTGCTTTATTTGTAATAAACTTTAAAGTATCTTTGTTATTAGGATTTCTATTCTCAACTATTTATTTATTTATATCTTTTTATAGTTTTAAAACATTACAAAATAATGGAAGAATAATAGCGTCTCGTTCGGATGAGAAAATAAAAATTCTTCAGGAATCTGTAGGTGGTATAAGAGATTTAATATTAGATTCTAATCAATACATTTTTAGAAAACTATTCCATAATGCAGATGCAGATATAAGAAATAGAGAAGCTAATAATCAAGTAATAGCTTTTATCCCAAGGTATTCAATTGAGGGATTAGCGATAATCTTATTAGTAGCAGTTTTGATCCTTAATACAAGATTAAATCCTAGTCAAACTACTGGAGTAATTGCATTAGCTGGAACTTTAGCCCTTGGAACTCAGAGACTTCTTCCATCTATGCAATTAGTATATGGTTCATGGGCAACTATACAATCCCAGAAAAAAGGTGTTGTCGAGATCTTAGATTTACTAGCTTTAAATGATAGTTCTAAAGATCAAAGCTTTGTAGAAGTAAAGACCTTACCTCTAAAAAAATCAGTTAAATTGAAGAATATTTCTTATCAATTTGATGATGATCATTTAATACTTGATGATATAAATTTGACAATAAATAAAGGCGAGAAGATTGGGATTATTGGTAAAACAGGTTCAGGCAAAAGTACTTTATTAGATATATTTATGGGTTTATTATTTCCTCAAAATGGCACTATTTATCTTGATAATGTACAGATAAGTAAAGATAACGAAAACTATCTTGCGTGGCGGAAATCTATTTCGCATGTACCTCAAAGTATTTTTCTTGCGGATGCTTCAATTGCTGAAAATATTGCTTTTGGTATAGAGTCTTCCAAAATTGATATGAAAAAAGTGAAGGAAGCGGCAATAGCAGCAAATTTAATCTCATTTATCAATTCTAAAAAGAATAAGTTTGATACTTATATTGGAGAAAGGGGTATACAACTAAGTGGTGGCCAAAGACAAAGAATTGGAATTGCAAGAGCTTTATATAAAGGTGGTGACATCCTAGTGTTAGATGAAGCTACAAGTGCACTTGATTCAAAAACAGAACGTTCTATTATGCAATCTGTTATGAAATTATCAGATAAAAAAACTATCCTTATTGTGGCTCACAGGTTAAGCACTCTTAGTAAATGCGATAAAATCTACGAATTGAAAAACAGTAGATTGGAAGAAAGAAATAAGGAAATTATCTTATAAAATAATGTTTCCTTTTTTAATATTTACTTCATTACTTTTAAAATTATTTCCCTATTTTGTCATAATTAAGAAAACAAAAAAATTAGGAGAATACTTAAACCTGAGTTGGTTATTTTTAGGGATAATTTTATTAGGTTTGTCTGCGAATATAATCAGAGATGCCGGACAAATAATTTCTATTTTTTTCTTAAGTAATGAAGATATTTTAAAATATTTAAATATCTATTTTTTTTATCAGATTGTTTATATAGTTGGAATTTTTCTTGCTTTTTCAATAACAGAAAAATTATTTATATTAAAAAATTTATTTTTCCCATTTTTATTTACTAAGTTAAAAAAAATTCCCAAATCAATAAGAAAATTATTAAATTTTTCTTATAGTGATTTATCTTTAATATTCATTTTCTTATCTATTTGCATATTCATACTAATATTACTTTTCTCTTCTGCAGGTTTAAATTGGATTACAAATCCTAGATATGCTTATATGACAGGAAGAACTGGTATAGGACCTTTCTTCGTTGCTTATATTATTTCTCTTTCACTTTCTTCTTTTTATCTTGGTAGTTCAAGGATTGATTTTGGTTTAAAAAGATTTAAAATTTTAAATTCCCAATATCTGATAAAGTTTTCTTCTATTTGTTACTTGAGTTTTTTATCTGGATCGAAAGGTGTTTTATTAAGTATAGTTGCAACTCAATTATGTTTTTATCTTTCAACAAAGGAAAACCTTAATTTACCTCTTTTACTTGGGAAGTTATATAAAAAATTTATCATTAAAAAAATTATTATATATTTCTTTATTTCAATTATTTTACTTTTCTCTTTGTTTTTTTATTTATTAAAAGGTAGTAACTTGATCAATTATTTTAGTGATTATTTAATTTTAAAGAAACATCTTGATTTCACACTTGAGAACTCTTCTGCATTCGGATTTCCTGGGAAATTATTTTTTCAGAATTTTTTAAAAGTAATACCTAGAACTTTAAGAGAATTTTTTCAGTTGCCATTATATACAAGTACAACAATAATTTTAGAGAAAATATTTTCTACCGAAAATTCAGATCTTTATAAAATAAATACTCCTACTTTAGATCCTATATTATTATCTGTTAATATTTGGGGCAGTAAATTTTATTATTTTGGAGCATTATTATCAGCTTTTTTCAGGATTTTACCGATAGCTTTAATTTTTATTATGTACAAAAAATATAATTATTTTTATTACTCTAAAAGTTATTTTTTACCGCTATTTGCTGTTTTTCTTAATTATTTCCCTCTTATGAACATATTTGTGGTTATTAACATAATTACATTTTTACCTTAAAAAATAGAAATTTATTCTTTAACTAATATGATCTCTAAATATAAAAAAATATCCCGTAAAACAGCCTTATTTCTAGATAGGGATGGGGTTATAAATTTAGATCATGGATATGTATTTAGGCCAGAAGAATTTATTATTTTTGAAGATGCAATTAAATTAATAAAATTTTCAGCAAGTAAGAATATACCAATTTTTATTGTTACAAATCAATCAGGCATTGGTAGGGGTTTTTATAGTTTTGAGGATTATCAAAAACTAAATAATTATTTTTTAAGTCATTTTAATGATTTTGAACGCAAAAAAATATTTATAAGTTGTTGTCCTCATTCCCCAGATATTGGTTGCTATTGTAGAAAGCCCAAAAGTTATATGTTCCAAAAAATTATAAGGAAAAATTCAATAAATGTTTCTAATTCTTATATGGTTGGAGATAAAGTGACAGATATTTTAGCAGCTTGGAGAGTGAAGGTTAATTATTTATTCTACATTAATAGAAAAAGTAATTATTTATCAATAAAAAAATTATCTTGTGAATTACGAAATAATGTTGAAAATATAAATTCATTGCAACATATAATAAAACACATAAAAAATAGGATTTAAGTGGATAAAAAATTATGATTATTTTAATTCCTAGAAATACAAAAACTTAGATGCAGGCAAAAAAAAATAAAAATCTAATTTTCGTTGAACAATTCTTCTACCCAGAGGCTTGGGGAGGAGTACAGTTAACTAGGGATTTTTGTAGAACATTAAATGAAGTATATAAAGTAAGAGTTTTTTCGGGAACAAGACAACTTTTAGAAGGTAATGATATTGAAAATTTTAATCCAGAATCTTTGGGTATAGATTTAATAAAAATTCGATCTTTGCTTAAGAGACCAAAGAATCTATTTCAAAAATTAATTGATAATATTTATTTTTCTTTAAGAGTTTTTTTAAAAATTATCTTAGTGAAAAATGCAGATGTAATTTTTGTACAAACTAACCCTCCTCCAATACTTATATCAATATGGTTAGTTTGTTGGCTGAAAAGAATTCCTTATGTAATTAATTGCTGGGATATTTATCCTGAAGTTTTTGTCTCTCACAAGAAACTAAAACCATCAATAATTTTAAGTTTTATTAGTTTTTTCTTCTCTTTGGCATATAAGAATGCAAAGTTTGTTTTTTCATTAGGTCCTGAAATGAGTAAATGTCTTATCAAAAAAGGAGTGAATTCAAAAAAAATTATTTACTTGCCAACTTGGGCTACAGGCGACTTGAAAAAATGCAAACCTGAAAATAACTATTTAATAAAAGAATGGGATGCAACAGCAAGAATTAGAATCGTTTATTCCGGTAATTTAGGCCTAGCCCACAATGCATTACCATTTCTTAAAGCTTTGAGTAAATGTAATTTTTCTAAAAATAAACTTCAAATGTTTTTTGTTACAAAAGGGCAAAGTGTTCAAGAAGCTATAAATTATGTTTCGAATAATAATTTACAAAATTTAGTTACTTTTAAGGGACCAGTAAATCCATCTTTAATGCCTAAAGTGATGAGTTTATCTAATCTTGGATTTGTTTGTATAAGGGATGGATTTGAAGGTTTAGTAAATCCAAGCAAAGTTGCAGGATATCTCGCACGTGGCCTTCCAATAATATATGTTGGTCCACCTTCAGATGTTAGCGATCTAATCAAAAAAGCTAAATGCGGCTTTTCTTTTACTAGTAATGACATAAAAGGTATAACTAAATTTTTAAAAAAACTAGCTAGATCTGAAATTGACTTGCTACAGTTAAGTATCAACGCTACTAATTATTATCAAGAAACTCTTTCCTACACAAAGGCAAGAATTAAAATTAGGAAAATCTTTAAAGAAGTCTGATTATAAATTTTTAAAATGCAACTTTCACTATCAGTATTATTTTCGTTTCTCTTAACATGCTCAACTTTGCATCTTGGAATACCTATTCTTTCTAAATATCTATTAGATATTCCTAATGAAAGGAGTAGCCACTCTAAAGCCGTACCTACTGGTTATGGAATATTTCTATCTTTTATAATTTCTATTTTTTTGTTTATAAATAATCATTACTATGTTCTTATTTGCCTCCCTTTAGCAATCATTGGATTTATAGATGACCTAAAACCATTATCGAGTAAATTTAGATATTGTGCGCAATTGTTAATTTCCTTCTTTATTATTCAATATTTTTCTTTACTCACTGAGCTTAAATCTTTCAATTATTTCTTCTCTTTAATTTTTTTGTTATTGTTTATAACTGCAATAATAAATTTTTTTAATTTCATTGATGGTGTTGATGGACTAATTACTAGTAATCTTTTGATATACTTTTTATTAATTTCGATAATAATTTCTCCCGTTTACTTAATTGTTTTTGGATCTTTAGCAGCTTTTCTATACTTTAACTGGCAACCAGCGAAGGTTTTCTTAGGAGATTCGGGAAGTACTTTTTTGGGGGCATTAACCGTTTGTACAATTTTTTATGATACTCCTTCTATTGAAAAAACTATATTAATGATATGCTCTCTTTCTGCATTATTAATTGATCCTTTCACTTGTGTTATTAGGAGATTATTATATGGTGAAAATATTTTCCAACCTCATAAATTGTTTCTATTTCAAAGACTTGTGCAAGCGGGATTGTCTCATTCAAGAGTTTCTTTGATTTACTGTTTAGTATCATTAATTCTATTCATAACAGTTTTATCAAATAATGTTACTTTGGTTTATTCTTCTTTCCTATGTTCAATCATTTTTGGAATTTATTTGGATCTTTTTGTAGCTGTAAGTTTTAAAGATGCTCTGAATTGGACAAAAAAAGAAAAAAAATAACTATTTAAAATATTTTAATTTTTTTTAAAAATTATTTTTTTATTAAATAATAAAAAGAACAACCTGATATGAAACGAATATTGGAATAATTATTTTATTTGGAGAAGAATTAATTAAAAGATTAATTCCATATCCAGGATTTTTTTTAAAATAATCATAATTTTTCCTTAAGTAATGATCGATCACAATAAATGAAAATCTTTTTGAGTGATTAATCGAGTTAGCCAAATCGAGAAAGGCATCACTTGCTTTGTGAGATGCATCAATATATATAAAATCGTATTTATTATTTATTGGGTTTGAAATAAAAAAATCCTTGGTTTTTTGTCTTTTAATAAGAAGATTTTTACCAGTAAATTTTTTTAAGTTTAGTTGAAATTTATTAAAAATATCGTTTAGTTCTTTTGTTTCTTTATGTTCATCAGCTCCTTCCCAAGTATCTACACAAGTAAGAAAAAATTTTTTTGAAAACGATAAAATAAATAGTGAAGATCTACCCTCCCAGGAACCAAATTCTAAAAGACTTACTTTTCTGAAAATACTTTTTATTTTTACTAAGTTCAGTATGAAGAAAAAAAGTGAAATATTATAATCAAACCATTTATTTGTAAAATTGGTTTCTTTAAGATTTAAGTTAAACTCTTTTTGAGTTATTTTTATAATATTATTTAATTTTGATAGTAAAAGTTGAGTTGGTAATGAAAAAAAGAAAATAATGGTAAATAAAAATGATGGTTTTATTGCTCTGAAAATTCTTATTTTATTTTCAATTCTTTTAAATGTATTTTTCATAAAATAAATCTAGAGATCATTTTCTATCAAAAGAAAAAATGATGTGAATATTTCAATTAAATTAACAATTAAAGTTGTGAAGTAAAGTTTAGGTGATTTTATTAACCAATTTATTCTTTTAACTGGAAAAAGGATATATGGTTTGATATATCTTTTACAAATAAAGAGGAAATAATTTTTGTTGTTTAAATTATTTTCTAATCTTTCTTGACCCACATAATTTATAATTTTTTGAATTTTTAATATTCCGTCAGAGTGGCCTGTATGAACAACGTTTATATAAATTTTAAGATTATTTAATACATTTTCTGATAAATATATAGCATTGTGTAATGATTTTGGATCACACTTAAACTGATTCTTTTTAAGAACTAATGGTTGCTCAGACTTAAATAATTCATACTCTTTACCCCAAATTTTATCAATTCTTCTTTTGATGATATTAATATTCGCTTCGAATATTTCTTTTGTGCATAGATCTAAAAATCTTTGATCAATAAACTCATCTACGTCAAGTTTTATAGCTTTTCCGGTTATTGAATGATTATTTATGTAATCGTAATGAACATATTCAGTAGGCGCTACTGATTTTGGCTCATTCGATCTTTCTCTTTGAAATATTGTACATCCAAGTTCATCTGCAATTAATAATGTTTTATCAGTGCTATTGTCATCTAATATGACAATATTAAAGGACTTATGATGTTCGACAAAATCTCTAATACGATTTTCTTCATTTTTAGTACCTACTGTAAGATCTAATTTTTTTGGATTTCTATTATCTTTAATTAATTTCATATCATAAAAAAGAATTATAAATATCTATTTAAAAATGTTCTTTTAATCCACTTTAATGGTTTATACAAAGGAGAGATTAAAATTGCAGTTATTATTAAAAACTTGAATTTGGTTGTGAAAAAATCACTATATTTAATCACACAAGCAATTGAAAATAATTTTTCAGATAATGTTTTTTTGTTTGCTAAAAACAATGTTGTATAGATAATAGTTCTATTTTCAAGTGATGTTTTAATAATTGATTTAATTGATTTTTGAGGCAACCCTAAATTTTTTAAAGATATTAGTGTAAATGGCAAGTTGTAGAACATAATATCAATCCAATCTTTCTTGTATCTGCAAACTGCTGTATATTTAACCATCGGTTTAGAAAAAAGTAGGACTTTTTTAGCACTTAAAGCTTGAGTTAGAAAAATCCAAAGATGAGAAAAATGCTCTATACCATGCATATAAGAATTTTTTTGTTTGTAAACTATCATGGCACTTAAAAAGAATATTGAATGTTCATATTTGCAGAACTCATCAACAGTTTTATATAAAGGTTTTGAATAATTGCTTACTATCTTTTCATCTGAAATCCAGTTAAGGTATATAGGAGGAATATTCGATGATTCATAGTTTTTTGAGGTGATTTTTTTTAATTCATTAATTATATAATTTATAGATCCTTCAAGAACAATATCATCATCCCCAATAAACCAAATAAAACCTTCTTCTGATTTTGAATGTAGATAAGTTAGGTTAGAAGAGAAATTTATATTTATGGGCCTATATTCATAATTAATTGCTTTAATAATTTTAAGTCTCTTAAGTTTATTTAATATGCCTTTTACATAAGGAATAGGATTTTTACCTCCATTTATCCCTATTGAAATTGAAACTAAAAACTCATACTCATTTATTTCTTTTAAGTTTTCATAAATAGATTTTAGTAAACGATTTAATCCTTTTTCTTCATCAATTGTGGGTATAGCAATTGTGAGTATTTTTTTCACTAACATTAACTTTGTTTTGTACCTTTGATTTTTGTAATCAAATTTGTTGTTGAGAATCCTTTTGTAAGAGGAATTACTTTAACTATTCCATTATTAGATTTGACAAATTCTGCTCCTACTATTTGATTTTCTTTATAGTCGCCTCCTTTTACTAAAACATCTGGAAATATTTTTTTTATTAATTTAAGTGGGGTATCTTCAGAGAAAGGAATAATGTAATCTATGTAATTCAAATTTGATAACATTTCCATTCTAATATTTAAATTATTTATAGGCCTCTCCCCACCTTTTATTTTTTTTATGGATTTATCATCATTAACTCCTACCATCAAAATGTCCCCTAATAACTTAGCTTCTTTTAAATACCTAAGATGTCCTATGTGTAAAATGTCAAAACAGCCATTTGTAAAAACAATTTTTTTATTATTTAGTTTATGTTTTTCTATTTCTAGTAAAATTTTATCATCATAGAAAATTTTACTTTCATTAATTTTCTTAGTTTTATGAATTAATAAATCATTTAGCTGATTTTTATTTATTAAATATGTGCCAAGACTCTTAATAGCTAGACTCCCAGATAAATTAGCAATTATTGATGATTCAGATAGATTTTTACCTAAAACCATAGAAGCTGCTAAGGTTGATAAAACTGTATCTCCAGCTCCTGTAACGTCATATACCTCTGAAATTTCTGCTTTAATGTGAAAAGGTTTTTCTCCCATTTCAATTAAAGACATTCCTTTGTCCCCTTTTGTAATCAATATTGCTTGCATATTAAATTCTTTTATTAGGTTATATGCTTTATTTTCAAGATCTTTTAAGTTTGAAACTTTACCAACTATTATTTCAAATTCTTTTAAATTTGGCTTTATGAGATAGGCCCCTCTGTATTTAGAGAAATCATTCCCCTTCGGATCAATAATAACTTTGATATCATTTGTTTTTGAATAACTAATTATTTTTTCTACTTCAAAAAGAGCTCCTTTTAAATAATCAGATAAAACTATAAGTTCAATATTTTTAATTTTTCTTAGTTCTTTGATTACAAGATCCGCATTTAATTCGTATTTATTATCGTTGTAATCAATTCTGAGAAGTTGTTGTCCCAAAGAAATGTTTCTTACTTTAAGAGGTGTTTTATAATTTTTCAATTTTATCGGAAAACAAATAACGTTATTTTGATTACATAATTCAATTAATTTATTTGATTCTTCATCTTCACCACTAGGAAATATGAAATTAGAAATAATTCCTAGATTAGAGAGATTAGATGCAACATTAGCAGCTCCTCCTACTGCAAATTTCTCATCTTTAACTTTCAGGATTGGAACTGGTGCTTCAGGAGATATCCTACTAGTCTCACCCGAAATATATTTATCTAATATTGGATCTCCAATAATTACAATTCTTTTTTTTGATAAAAGATTTTGATCTAGTTGC
>MDSZ01122508.1_pt1 | contig 10782 bp, 12 predicted proteins | sample 811201 | NCBI WGS metagenome assembly MDSZ01 (sample SAMN05326647, study PRJNA326480) | marine metagenome | isolation source: seawater | place: Indian Ocean: North | collected 2010
CACCCATTACATGGACTTATTCTTTTTAACACTTTTGACTTCCAAGACGACCTTCTCAAAGATTTTAATGATTACCGTTTTAACGTTATTCTAAAAGCTCGTCAGTTAGGTATCTCAACTATCACTGCAGGCTATATCGTGTGGATGATGTTGTTCCACCGCGATAAGGCCATTCTTGTTATGGCAACAAAGTTTGCGACAGCAGGCAACTTGGTCAAGAAAGTTAAAAACATTATGCGGAATGTCCCCGATTGGCTAAAGATTGCGCAGATCAGCGTAGACAACCGTACATCCTTTGAGTTGTCTAATGGCTCATCTATTAAGGCGGCTTCAACATCTGGCGATGCCGGTCGTTCTGAAGCTCTGTCTCTCTTGGTGCTTGATGAGGCTGCACATATTGATGGACTGGAAGAGCTTTGGACAGGTTTGTATCCCACGTTATCAACAGGTGGTCGATGTATCGCGCTTTCTACACCAAATGGTGTTGGAAATTGGTTTCATAAAACTTGTACAGACTCAGAGTCTGGAGAAAATAATTTTAATTTAACAACATTACCTTGGGATGTGCATCCCGATAGAAATAAAGAATGGTACAAAAAAGAAACAAAAAACATGTCCAAGCGCCAGATTGCACAGGAGCTTGAGTGCAATTTCAATACTTCTGGCGAGACAGTCATAGATCCTGAGTGCATGGAGTGGATGTTATCTACAATGAGAGATCCTAAATACAGAACCGGATTTGATAGAAACTTTTGGATTTTTGAGGAGTTTGATCCAACATGTAATTATTTGTTGGTGGCAGATGTTTCGCGTGGAGATGGTGCTGATTTTTCTACATTTCACATTATCAAACTTGAGACGCTTGAAGTTATTGGAGAATATCAAGGTAAACCAACTCTGGATATGTTTGCAAATATGCTTAATAGTGTAGGTAAAGAATTTGGTGGATGCATGCTTGTAGTTGAGAACAACAACATAGGATATTCTGTGCTAACTAAACTTATTGAGGATTATCAATATCCAAACGTATACCACTCTATCAAGTCTACGCACGAATATATAGAGCAGTTTCAAGCGGAATCTAGAAGTTCGGCTGTCCCAGGCTTTACCACTTCTATGAAGACGCGCCCACTCATCGTCGCCAAATTAGAGGAGTTTATCAGAAACAAACTAATTACCATATATTCTTCTCGCACAATTAACGAGATGAAAACCTTTATTTGGAGGAATGGTAAACCGCAGGCAATGAAAGGCTACAATGATGATCTAATCATGGCATTGGCAATAGGGTGCTGGGTTAGGGATACTGCGCTGCAAGTAAACGCGCGCGATTTAAATTATCAAAAGGCTTTTGTTGATGCAATATATACTACTAAAACTACCATGAACACACGCATTAAAGGACAAATAGGCTATAAAAAGAATGAAATATTTGATAAAATGTCTGAAGCTGAAAAGTTATATAGCCAATATAAATGGATCATAAAGTGAGGAAATAAATGGCAACAAAAAATCCCAAGCAAGGACGAAATCCCGCAAACAGACAGTCGCAATTGTTTCAGGCTCTTACAAGGCTTTTCTCGGGCCCAATTGTCAATTATCGTTCACAATCAGGGCGCCGAATCAGAAGACAACATTTAGATAAGTTCTCCTCACGTTTCAAGTCGGCTTCCGGTCAGCAATTTAAAAAGTCCATGTACAGCCCGCTGGATACAATTGCAACAAATGCTATAGCAAATCAGCGTCGAACCGAAAGATATGTTGATTTTGATCAGATGGAGTACATGCCCGAGATTGCATCTACGTTAGATATCTATGCAGATGAGATGACAACTTATTCTTCATTAAGACCTATGTTAAATATTAGCTGCGCTAATGAAGAAATAAAAGCAGTATTAGCAATATTGTTCGACAATGTTTTAAATCTGCAATATAATCTCTTTGGATGGGCTCGTACCATGTGTAAGTACGGAGACTTTTTTCTTTATCTAGATATCGATGATAAATTTGGAGTACAGTCGGTCATCTCATTACCATCACCAGAGATTGAAAGATTGGAGGGAATGGATTCTACAAACCCAAACTACATTCAATATCAGTGGAACTCTGCTGGAATGACATTTGAAAATTGGCAAGTATCTCATTTCCGTGTATTAGGAAATGATAAGTATGCTCCATATGGCACATCTATTTTAGAACCAGCCCGTCGCATTTGGCGCCAGCTTACACTTATGGAAGATGCAATGATGGCTTATAGAGTCGTTCGCTCTTCTGAACGCAGAGTTTTTAAAATTGATGTCGGTGCTATTCCTCCTAATGATGTAGAACAGTACATGCAAAAGATTGTCACTCAGCTTAAAAGACACTCTGTTGTGGATCCAAGTTCTGGTCGTGTTGATCTGCGTTACAATCCGATGTCTATTGAGGAAGATTATTTTATTCCTGTGCGAGCCGGCTCAGCTACCGATATTACTAGTTTAGCTGGTGCTCAAAATATTACAGCGATTGATGACATTAAATACTTACGAGATAAATTATTTGCCGCGTTGAAGATTCCCCAGGCTTACTTATCCATGGGAGAAGGGGCTGCCGAAGATAAAACAACTTTGGCACAAAAAGATATTCGGTTCGCAAGAACCATTCAAAGATTGCAAAGAGTTATTATAGCAGAGCTTGAAAAAATAAGCATTATTCACTTGTATACGTTAGGCTTCAGAGGTGATGATTTGCTTGGATTTAAATTGTCTCTCAATAACCCATCAAAAATTGCAGAGCTGCAAGAAATCGAGCACTGGAAAGCTAAGTTTGATATTGCCGGTTCTGCAACTGAAGGATACTTTTCTCGTCGATGGGTTACTGAAAATATTTTTGGAATGTCCAATGAAGAATTTGTACGGAATCAGCGTGAAATGTATTACGATCGCAAACATGACGCAGCTCTGCAGGCCGTTGCTGAAGCAGCAGCAGCAGCCGAAGGCGGTGGACTCGGTGGCGATCTAGGAGGCGGTGACCTTGGAGGTGGCGACTTAGGGGGAGATCTCGGAGGAGATCTTGGAGGAGATCTTGGTGGAGATTTGGGCGGCGGCCCCGAAGAGATGCCCGCCGGAGATGCAGGCGCCGAGCCAGCCGGCGGTGATGACGATTCGCCATTATTGGCAGTACCGCCTGGAAGTCGAAACGCTCCTCGTATCACTCCTGGCTCAAAAGGCAAAGCATACACGCCCGTTAAAAATGACAAGCGCAAACAAGGCGCGCGCACTAGACACATGCAAAGTCAGTGGGCAAAAGAAAAATCATCTAATACGATTAGAAACATTGTTCCAGGGATGGCCGATATAGCTACTTTAGCATCGCCATCTTCCGGAAGAGGTATTTATGAACAAAATGAATCTACTTACTCTAAGAAAGAGCAGTTAGAGGAACAAAAGCTTTTTCAAATCAATAAAAACATTAGGCAACTGATTGAAGATTTGGATAACAAAAAGAAAACATCGCTAGCGGAGCAAAAGAATGAAAACAAAGCACAATAAAAAAAGAAATACAGCTTTTATATATGAATCTTTAGTAAGAGAAGCAACGGTTGCTATTTTAAAAAATGATAATGCGCGCAAAGCTAAAGCCGTATCGTTGATTAAAAAACATTTTCATGAAGATTCCGTTTTATCACAGCACCTTAAGTGTTATCAATCTTTATATGAAAATCAAAATCTTGATAAAGAGATTGCTGAAAAAATCTTAAGAGAAGCAAAGATAGCCAGCCGCGTGCTTGATGCTCATGGCCTTTTTGTTAAGCAGTCTGATTTAATTAAGGATGTCAATACAGATTTAAGTCCAGAGTTTTTTAATAATTTTGTTCCCAACTATAAAACTTTAGCAAGTATATACCAAATCTTTTCAAATAAATCTTCCCCGCGCAAGGTAGTCATGCTTGAAGCTAAAATAGTGGACGATATGACAAAGAAAAAAGAAGACATCAATTTGTTAAGCAACATCGATAACACTGTTTATTCTACATTTGTTGAGAAGTTTAATAAAAAGTACGAATCAGAACTGCTGGAAGAACAGAAAGAACTTTTAGGTTGCTATATTTCTTCATTTGTTGATAATGGTTTAGATTTAAAAACATATTTAAATTCTGAGATTGGTCGCCTTAAAGAGGTTTTGTCTGACTCGCTAAACACATCTGAAATTAAAGAAGATTCAAGCATGATAGAAAAAACTAAAAAGATTATCAATATGCTTGAGGACTATAAAAACCGCCAGATAGACGAAGAATCGCTACTAGTCATTCTTAGAACACAACAATTAGTTAAGGAAATTTTTGAAAATGCCGATTAAGGTTAAGATTGGAAAAGGCGCTAATAAATCAACTGTGCGCCTTGAAATGGATATTCGTAAAAGTGTTTCTGGTAATCTAATGATTTTTGATCATGGAGATATCGATATTGTTCTTTCATCAAAAGAAAATAAAGTTATTGCTTTTCCTAAAGAGGTCATGAGCGATCTTGTCTATGGCGCTCAAAATCGCCTTTTCTCTTTTTTACATAAAAAAGGAATTGTTATTCCTGAATCCATCCAAGGTGGCTCTTACTTTGGATCTTTTGAGGCAACCTTACAAACGCCATTCACAGAAAGTGTTGATGCTGCTAAAATGGCACTAATCAATATAGATTCATTTATTAACGAAGAAAGGCCATATTTTGAATCAACTGAAGCAATCGTTTCGATGACTGACGATGAGCTTATTCACCCAGATAAAGCTGATTCTACTGAGCTTGGAGAAGTGCCGCAAAAAGTTGACCAAGGCTCCATTCGTCCTGGGTATGTTCGCGATCCTTATTCGCTAAACTACATGTACACTATATAGGAATACAATTATGTCTGAAATGAAAATTATAATGGAAAACTGGAGAAAAACTATAAATGAGGTTGACGATGAGGGCGTTTCTAATATCAAAACAGTACGCGATATTCAAACCATAGGTGACTTAAAAGCCATAATCCAGACAGCTAAGCTTAAAAAAAGAGGAGATCAGTTAAAAAGTGGCGTTGTTGACGCAGCTAAAAGCGCTGTAGTCGATGAATTAATAGGAAAAGTTCCGTTTTTATCAACTGCCAAAAATATGTTTGATTTTGCTAAACAAGCTTATGAGCTTCCAGACGAATCAAGAACTGGAACCGCATTAGATTTCCTAGACGTAGACGATGATATCTCAAAAATTGTAGATGATCCAATCGAAAATGCGTTCCTAAACGCTTTAGGTAAAACTTTGGATAAATTACCAGATAATATGTCTTTAAAAGATATTAATGTAACCAAAGAGCTTCAAGCATACATAGCAAAAAACTTTAATAAAAAAAGTGTTGCTACTGATGTAAACGTTCAATCGAGTATACCATGACAGAGCTATTAACATTTATACTTTGCGCCTACGGGCTCACACAGATTCTTGTCTATGGCAAGATCTTTTCGAGACTAAGACCTAAAAAAGGTAAACTTGGGGAACTTGCAAACTGTTCTATGTGCATGGGCTTTCATGTAGGCTGGGTATTAATGCTACTTTCTCCATTTACAGAACTATTTAGTTTTGATGTTACTGTGTTTAATTTCTTTCTTCTTGGAGGGTTATCTTCAGGAACATCATATATTTTAACAATGCTCTTCGGAGATGATGGAGTGAAACATGAACACAAGTTGGACTAGCAAATGGATGTTACAACCAGTTCGTCGCTGCTGTAAAGGATCGTGACTATGGGAAAAAAGTTATTAAGAGAGTACTACGAACTCTGTGAAGGTGGAGTTTGCCAAGATCTTCTTACTGAAGATGAAAAAAGATATGTAGCCAATGGCGGCCTGATCCTGACAGGTAAGCTACAGGAGGCTGATGTTCAAAACGGAAATGGAAGAGTTTATCCGCATCGTGTATTAATGCGCGAGATGAAAAACTATCAAAAGCTTGTACAAGAGCGCCGTGCCCTTGGAGAGTTAGACCATCCAGAAGATTCAGTTATTAACCTTAAAAATGCGTCACACCTTGTCACAGATGTTTGGTGGGATAGTAAAAATGTTATGGGAAAGGTTAAGGTGTTAGATACTCCTTCGGGTCAAGTATTAAAAAGCTTAGTCGAGTCTGGTGTTAAGCTTGGCATCTCATCTCGTGGAATGGGCTCCGTTACCGAAAGTGCTGGCCAGACTATCGTAGAAGACGATTTTCAATTGATTTGTTTTGATTTTGTTTCTGAGCCATCTACGCCAAATGCTTTTATGATGCGCGAAGCAAAAGAATTTAAAAATAACGTTTTTACCAAAGCCGATCGTATCAATAGATTATTGAACGAGGTTTTGGGCGATGAGTGATTGGTCTAGCTTCAAAAAAGACAAAGAACTATCAGATGCTTGGCGCTCTTTCCTGGCTGAAGAAGAGGAGCGTATTTCTTCTAACGATATCATCGCTGAGGCAAACTGGGTCCAAGGCTTAAAAAGCGCAGGCAATGTGGCCAAAAAAATTGGTGGCCTTGCCCTCGATATTGTCACTCTCCCTGTTCGCATTGCGTATTCAATTGACCATATGAGTCCGCAAAGGTTTGCCAGTGCTGTAGGCTTACGAGATACCGTGAAAGTTTCAACGCCAGGATCATATACCAAAGGAGGTCGAGAGGCTGCAAACCGCGCCCGTTCTGTGCGCGAAGAAATGCTTGAAGCTGAAAAGGAATTTAAGGCTCAAGCCAAGTTAAGCAAAAACTTAGAAAAGCAAATAAACGATGCAGGTGCCCCAGAGTTGAAAGAGATTTTTGCAGCATTTGCAACTGAGTTGGGTGAATTTTCAAAAGAAATAAACTCTGAAAACACGTCAGCCGTTTCGGAACAGCAAACTCGAAATTTGTCAGATCGTCTCCGTTCAATGGTAGCCAACTATGAAAAATCTCAAGATCAAAGAGCAGCTAGAGGTATTGAACAAAAAAAGGTACAACAAATAGACAATGCTCTTAAGGAAAAGCGTACACAACTTATTCAAGCAGTGGAGCAACTTAATTTAGACGAAAGTGCTAAAAAGAAAGCACTTGCAAAAGTCGACCAATTCATTAAAACTAATCGACTTATGATGTTATCTCAAGTAAAAAGTGCTTCTTTAAAACTAAAGGCAAAACAAAAACTTGAAGCTTTTGACAAGCCTGCAAAAAAACCAGAAACAGAACCAGAGCCCGAAGAAACCGCAGAACCAGAGCCAGAATCGGAACCCGAAGAAACCGCAGAACCAGAGCCAGAATCGGAGCCCGAAGAAACTGCCGGGAGCGATGAGCTGGTGGTTAATAGCGCTAATATAATAAGAAAAGTTAAAGAGGATCTGGGGGATGAGTTTGTTCCACGGATGGAGAAAGTAATCGTAGTTATCCTTAAAAACCTGAGAGAGATCAATGATAATGAACTGATTACCTTTAAAATCCAAGAAGATACAGAAACAACAAAAGAAAGTATGGATGTTGGCAAAACATATAAGAGCGTTGAAAAACTTCTCGGCCCAAAGAACAGCGCTGTGCTTGATCAAAAATTAATGAAGGCTGTTTTAAGGGCAATTGTCGCAACCTCTGGAGTAAAAGCATCCGATTTCACCTATAATGGCGCGCGCCTGAAAGATAAAGCTTTTGAAGAAGAGCCGAAGTCAGAAGAAGAGATTAAAGCCGAGAAGGCAATGTTGCTTGACTATGAAAAAATGCTCGACGACGATGCGCGCATCCGCATCGATGCGGACGGTAAACGTTGGCGCAACAAACCCATGGGGCCCCAGGTCGTCAAATGGGCGAAACAACATCCCGACGCAGACACCGTTGAACTCATTGGCGCCGTTTTCAGTTCTGAAAAGAACCTTAAAGTATTTGAAAATATTGCTGAGAGAACTGGCCTTACACTATACCAACTTCGAAAAGTTTTAGAAATGAAATTTGACAGAGAGAAAGAAAAGCTGGCCAGCTCCACCGATGATGATCGTAGTCTCAATGAACAAAAAACACTCAATCACTGGAAATTATTAGCAGGAATAAAATGAAGAAATCAGACTTAAAACAATTAATCAAGCCGCTCGTTAAAGAGTGCATTCATGAAGTTCTCATCGAAGAGGGCCTCTTGTCGAATGTGGTATCTGAAGTAGCAAAAGGTATGCAGGGCAATCTTGTCGTTGAAACACAGAAAAAATCTAATGATCCCCTATTTACTGGGAGCCCACCGCAAAAACAAAAAGCGGCCGAGACTCGGAAGAGAATGCAAGAACATCGCCAAAACCTTATGAAATCAATCGGCTCTGACGCATATAATGGTGTTAATCTTTTTGAAGGTACAGAGGCGATGACAGCACATGAAGCCGCAGCACCAAAAGCCGGTTCTGTAGATTTAGGTAACCCTAGTGATGCGGGCGTCGATATTTCGTCTCTTTTGGGCGGCGCTACACAGATTTGGAAAGCAATGAAATAGGAACAAGATGAGCAAAAAAATAAATGTATCGGTAACGGCCCGTGAATGTCGCAACAATAATGAACGTATGATTCGAAAATTTATCAAAAAAGTTAAAAAAGAAAGAATCATAGAACAAATAAAAGATAGAAGGCGATATAAAAAACCATCTGTAGCTAAAAAAGAAAAGCGCATTAGGGCTGAGAGAACTCGTCAGAGAGACAGACTAAAAAGACAAAGAGCACAAGAAAGGCGTAATAGAAAAAATAGATGACTATTTATATTTGTAAACAAATTTTGGAGGTTTTATAATGGCAATTTCATGGAAAGCTGAAGTCGGAATCAATCATACACCGGCTTATCAAGTCAGCGGGCGCCCATTTGCCAGCGCCAGTGTTATCTACAATAACACCGCGCGAGTGGTTTATTTACCATATGTCAGTCGATGGTTCCAGGTTTTTAACCGAGGCGAATCTGATTTGCGCGTTGGGTTTTCGGCAGCCGGCGTTGTGGGTGCAAAAAGCACAGGAGCAGGTGATAAGTATTATTTTACAGTTCCTCCTAGCGGTTCTGGTGGTTTTGGAAAATCAGACATATATGAGATGAAAGTTTCTAACATTTGGCTTTATGGCGCAACGGCAGGTACATGCGATGTAGTGGCCGGCCTCACCACCATTCCCAGACAAAGAACTTCTGGCAGCTTAGGACCAAACTTCTCTGGCTCTGTGGGAGTGTAGTTAGATGGCTAGGTTCGGCTGGGCATTTATTAACTGTTCTGGGTCTGCTTCTGATCAGACCCACGGACCGGCATATTCTGTTCAATATGTCACATCGTCAGCTGCCACAAGCACTACAGGATCTGCATATTTTAAATATTTTACAGGAAGCGCCACAGGCTTCGCTGTCTCTACGTTGGTTCTATCAGGAAACATGATTATAACTGGTGCATTAAGTGCCAGCAGAATTCACTACGAAGATATTACAAATATCGATGCTACTGGCTCGACGTTTTTTGGCGACACTAATAATGACATGCATGAGCGCACTGGAAGCCTTGTGGTATCTCTTGCTAGCGGCCAGTATATTTTAAGCGCCTCGGTAACCAACAGGCGCACTCACGTTAGGGGCTTCGGCGCTGGATACAGAAGAATTCTTGGCAGTGCCGCGTTAACTAATCACGATTATATTATAGGCTGCAGCGGTTCGGGACATCAAGTATTGTATTTGCCAACCGCTTCGGTTGTGGGAACCGGCTCTATGCTCATCATTAAAGATGAATACAGGGATCGAGGATCGACTTATGTTCAGATTTCAGCGGCTGTCGGCACAGGAAACAAAATTGACGGACGCGCTGACTATGCTCTTACGGGCACATTACCTGCTATTAACCTATATACAGATGGGGCGAACTGGTTCGTGTTCTAATATAGGGAGTGGTGAAAAATGGCCTATAATGTTTTGTCAGGCACGGTCATTGCTGCTCAAGAGTATATACCGGGCAGCTTAGTAGTTGGCAATATCGTCTCTGGTAATCTAAGCACATCCGATGGCGCAGAGATTATCAACGTTCCTCGCGTTTCTAATGCTACTAACAACTCTTTGATCACAAATGTTAATGGAGACGCCAATAACTTAACATGTGAATCAAACTTAAAGTTCGACGGAACAACTTTAAATGTAACTGGGCATCTTACAGCGAGTGTTAGCGTCTCAGCTTCTGTGTTTTACGGAGATGGAAGCAAACTCAGTGGTATTGTAACATCTGGCAGCACCAGCGATCGGGTATCTGTGTATGGCATAGGAGATGCAGATGGAAGTTTAAGAGTGGGCTTTAATTATGGCAGTGCAACATTTACATCTGCCAGAACATGGACTACTCCAAGTAGCGCATCAGTGGGCGACATAGTTAGAGTAAAAGCACCAGCAGGTGTTAATGGAACTAACACATTAACTGTAGAGGGCTTTGACATTCACACAATTGACGGCTTGGCAAACATTAAAATTGAATCACCATTCGGCGCCGTTGCGCTCTGCTATGTGTCATCTGGATCATACAGAATATTCTAATTTGCACCAATTAGTACAAAACCTTTCAAATGTTGTGATCGGCGTTTAAAAAAGTTATTTTGAGGCTTGTAAAAATACTATTTATTGGAAAGGTAAAAGTTTTCTTTTATCTTAAATTGGATAGATGTACATCATTTATCCATTAAACCATAAAAAACTATTAAATGGAGGGTTTTATAAATGGCTTATAAATTTCAAGTAGGAGGCGCTCGTTTGAGTGGTTCCTTAATTCAAGAGGGTGGTCTTGAAGTATACGATCACTCTGGTAA
>MDSZ01205736.1_pt1 | contig 10782 bp, 9 predicted proteins | sample 811201 | NCBI WGS metagenome assembly MDSZ01 (sample SAMN05326647, study PRJNA326480) | marine metagenome | isolation source: seawater | place: Indian Ocean: North | collected 2010
AAAAAGCATAAAAACTAAATTTATTGTATAAACATTATGAATAATAGCCCCTGCAAAAAGAATAGAAATTATAGCTGGAAAAAGAATTTTATTTGATGATAATTTATAAAATAAATATAAAAAAATTATACTCCTAAAAATTCCGAATCTATAAAGAATTTCAACTATTGAGCTGTGTGGCATTTCTGATTTAACTATATCCCTAGTTAGATTATTTATGGATGTAGAATTAAAAATAAAATCAGAAAAATTATTATAGATTAATGATAATTGTTCCCCAACTATTTTAAATCTCAAAACATTACTACCATCTTTTAGATTTATAAATCTAGATAAATCATTTTCGCTTCCAACTTGAACATCTCCAAAAATGTTATTAAATATGTAATTTACAATTAATGGACTAAGAATTAATATTATTACTGATGAAAAAAAAACTTTTTTTCTATTATAATAAAAAATATTAAAATTTGAAATAATCATAAATATTACGAATGAAAAAAATAGATTTCTTGAAAGTAGTAATACGATTAATGGAAGTACCATAATCATAGTTTTATAAAACTTATATGTATATAATAGAATTAAAAAAAATAAAATAATTATTCCGCTATGATTTCTATCTCCTCTTAAAAGGGTATAATTTCCGGATACTTCATTCATGTAAAAGACCTGTAAGTACATTGAAACTAAACATAAAATCATCGTGTAAAAAATTACTTTTTTATTAATAACTATTGATCCCTTAATCCAAGTAAGACTAATTAATGAGTAAAAAAAAGTGAAGGTTGATATTTCGAGTAATAAATCTTCCTGAAATGATAATAAGGATAGAAAAAATAAAATTATAATTAAAATAAAACTTTTATTTCTATTTAAACTGTACATATCAGACAGAAATAATATTCCAAAAATAAATACTCTGTTGAACTGAGAAATGTAGTTAGAGGCATCACCTAGAAAAAAGAATTCTAGGCATATCAAAATAAAAATTAGATTTACCTTATTCACTATAAGTTGTTAAAATAAATATGATTTATGTTTTTTTATTATTACAATCAAAGACAAAATAATCAGGTCTAAATCTAGCAGGAATAAGTTTTTTGTTAAATCTAATATATAAAGTTCTATAAAAAAAAGATCTTAACAATTTTAAGAAATCTCTAAATGTAAACTTACGAGATAATTTTCCTGTGGGATTACTAGCAATATCCATTAGCGATGTTGTAATTATATTCAAATTGGATTCATAATTAATTGGTTCTAATGAATTATCTATTTCTCCCAAAGATTTAATTTTAGGAGATCTTTTTAAATATTCTGCATCTAAAAAATAAGGGACTTTGATTGGATAAAAATAAAAAGAATTGAAACCACCAATATATGAATCATATATAACAGAACTCCAATTGGAAATATTGATTTTAGAAAAATTAATCCATTCAACTACACTAAAGTTATCATCAATAAAAATTTTTTTATTAATTAATTTATATAAATCAGGACTGAATGTTAATAATTTTTTTTTGTAATCATCCACAGTAATTGAAGGATGAGGTCTGAGAATAACTTTATAATCTTGATTATTTAAAATTTCTTTAATAAACTTTAAAATAAGTTTAAAATGTTCTTTAGAAAAGGAAATATACTCATTAACTAATTTTTTATCATAACCACCTAAAATTTTTTTTGAAATTCTTGATTTTGACATAAAAAGCCAATTATAATTCATTGGAAAAAAAATGTAATTTTTTATCTTTTTATTTTTTAAATAATTGGCAAACTTTTTCTTGTCATCTTTAAATGAATTAAATAAAAAAGCTGTTGGATTGATTGATTTATAAATATTATTTTTATGAACGCCACACTGAATTAAAAATTTATTAAAATCATTATTCCATGATAAATGAAAGATTTTTTTAGCATCCCCATTTGGTTGTTTATATTTTTTACTAAGTAAGTGTAGATTTTGTTCCCAATTAATAGAACAAAATTTTGACCTAGGAAACATAAATTTTAAAAATGAAAATGGCCAATCTGTTGAGGATAAACAATATGGTATTAAAATAACTTTGGGATTATAAAAAAGTGATTTATCTAAATGAAAATATTGTGATGCAATAATACATTTGTATCCTTTTCTATTTAAATCTTTAACAACAGTTTTAACAAAAAATAATTCTCTTTTTGGATGTTCAATAAAAAATAAAAAATCAATATTTTTTTTCATTTATGAAATTTTGAGCTTTTTCTAAGTCTATTTTAGAGTCTATATTAATAGCATCAGATGATTCATTTATGTAAGGAATAGTTTTTTTAAGAATAAAAGATTTTTGGATTTTAAATGCGCTTGATTTAAATAGATATATTTTTCCGTCTCTAACATAGGTGTTTTCAAGATTTTGTCGTCTATGGACCAATTTGGAATTTGTGTAATTAATTAAATAATTTTTTTGGATTTTAAATTGCCAATTAGGATGATATGTATGATTTACTTTATAAACAGAAAATAGACCATCTGATTCATGATTTTTTTCAAGTTTGATTATACAATTGTCAATTAAATTGATATCTCTGAAAGGGGAGGTTGGCTGAAGTAAACACACAAAATCAAAATACTCTAATTTTTTTTCATAATAATTAATCGCATGTAAAACTAAATCAACAGAGCTTGACGAATCATCTGAAATTTTTTCGGGTCTCAAAAAAGGAAAATCAATTCCCATATCAATACAGTGATTTCCAATTATTTCTGAATTAGTTGAAACAATTATTTTATCAATATATTTAGAGCTTAAGGCGCTTTTAATTGTGTAATCAATTAGTTTATGATTACCCAATTGAGCCATGTTTTTATTAGTTATTCCTTTTGAACCTTTTCTAGCAGGTATTATTGCCAATATTTTTTTATTATTTATCAAGATTATTTTTTTTTAAAAAATTTCTAAAATTATCCTCGAAATTATTAAGGAATTTATTTAATTTTTGAAATGTAAATTCAGATTTTTTAGTTATTCTCAAACAATTATCATCATTTTGAATTTTTGGTGTAATTTTATTTTGATCATAATTAATTAATACATTTTTTAATTTCTCAATAGATTTTTTTGTTAATCTAGTAACCAAATTATAGTATGAGCAATATTTTTGATTACTATCAATTTTTATTTGAAAGAGTATTTTTCCTTGATCGACCAAAGGTGAAGCTATGTGTATTGTAGAACCAACATATTCAAAATAATTAAAATACATAGCCCAAAAATTAGTAGCAGATCCCTTAAAATATGGTGACAAACCCAAGTGTAAATTAATTACTTTGTCTTTAAATTTTGACAACTTATTTACATTTAATATTCCACAGCCAAATAACACCACATAATCCGAATCATATTCATTTATCAAACTTAAGTTCTCATCGTCATTTAGAGATTTTGAATCTATAAACTTGTATTTTAAACCTAGTGGAAATTTATCTATAGTAAATAAAGATTTCTCAGCCTTTTTTAAAGAATTAAAATGTTTTTCCAGATATTTTTTTTCATAATTATTTTTATATGATGGAAAATAACTTTCCGACTTCGACTGAACAATTACCAATACAATCTCAAAAAAACTCTTCAAATATTTTATTAAATATTTATGTCTAAAAGAGTTTGATGTAATGATTGTAAGTCTAATTTTTTTTGTAAAATTTTCCACCAGGCAAGTCATTGTTGTCAAATCTATTCAATCTATACATATCAGATAAATTATTATTAGTTTTTCTTCTCATTGTAATACCAAATTTGTAATTATTTTCTTTAAGAATTTCAACAAAATCTTTTTTAATTGCATCACTATTTCCATATGGATAAGAAATTATTGAGCATTTACAACCAAATTTTTTCTCAATAATATTATGATTTTTAATTAAGTTTTTATAGAATGATTTATGATCTAAGTTCATTAAATTTAAATGTTTATATAAATGATTTTGAATAAGATTATTTTGAGCAATTTGATTAATCTCATCGTCATTTAAATAAAAATCTTTAACTAAATCTTTTTCATCAAATAAATCATTAAATTTTTTATTTATAAATTTTTCCTTTAATTCAGAAGGTGTGCAAAAATTGTATAGATATTTAAATTTAGCTACTAAAGGCTTATCATACATGTAGTGTTTTATTCCATGTTTTTCAACTTTATTTAAGTCCATTTGAGGCAAGAATGTAATTAGTTCAGAAAAAAGATCCTCTGAACTTAAATATTCTCTTATTAAATGTAGTTTGTGAACATTTGAAACTTTTTTTTCATTTTGATTATAATAATTAATAAAGAATAATGCATCTATATTATTATTTTTTAAAAAGTTGAAAATTTTAAAGTGTTCTTTTAATCCATCATCAAAGGTTAGTAATATATAATTTTTATTCAAAACATCATATTTAAAATCATCATTTATCAGTTGATTATATTTTACAAATTCACCAATTTTATTTAATTCTAATATCTGATTTTTAAACTGATTGAAAGTTATTCCGTTAATTCCACCCTCAGTTTTATAACTATCTCTTATGTAATGGAAATTACAAATAGTTAACATTTTTAATAATTAATTTTTTTAGTAAAACTGTAATCAAAATCGTCTAAGGCTCTTACCATTTTTTTTCCTGAATTTCCATCACCATATAAATTTTCTCTTTTATAATGACCATGAGCAGTTTGGAAAGAAATTGCCTTGAGAATTTCATTTTCTTTATGTCCAACATCAATTACATTTTTACCTCTAAGTCTTCCACTTTGTCTACTACCGATATTTACTGAAGGTACACCTAAGAAAGAAGTTTCTCTAATACCTACAGACGAGTTTCCGATTATGCAAACTGATTTGATTAACAATTTCAAAAAATCTTCAGGACTAAAATTTTTGAAATAAAAAAAAGGTAAATCATTATTTTGTTCTCTAAACTTTCTGATAGCTCTGGATGTTCCGTCAGTACCTACATCTGAGTTAGGCCAAAATACAAAAACTTGACTTTTAATTTTTTTTAATGCCTCTAAGCTAATTTGCATATTTTTTTCTGATTCTAAGTGTGAATCTGTAGTCGGATGTTGAAGTATAACATAATATTTATCTATATTTTTATCAATTCTGCCAACTCCTTTATATCTATTTAAAATATCTTTAATATTAAAATTTAAATTGCTGACTTTACGAGCGATATCGATGGAGGGGCAACCACACATAATAACTTTATTTTTATCCTCTCCTAATTTGGTAACTCTTTTTTGAGCATCTTTATTACAAACTAAATGAAGATCTGCCAATTTTGTATTTGCATGTCTGGTCTTTTCATCTATGTTTCCCGTAACTTCTCCACCTTGAACATGAATTAAAGGAATGTTCATATAAGATGCAGCAATTGATGTAGCTATTGTTTCATAACGATCAGCAATTGTAACAACAGCATCGGGCTTACTTTCTTCAAGATAAGAACTTAAATCACTAATTTGGTTAGCAGTTGTCTTGCACATTGTAACTCCACTATCGCCAACAATTTGATTGTAAATTAATTTGTTAATCTTAAAATTCTCAGATCTAATTACTTTGTCAGTATGACCATATTTATCAAGAACAGCTGACGATGCTAAAATTAAATCTAAATTATATTTTGATGAGGCTTCTAATTCTCTAATAAAAGATTTAATTCTACCATAACTAGGTCGAGCTGTAATTACTACTGCAATTTTTTTCATTTTAAGTGACTTTTTGTTAGAAATTCTCCAGACTTGATGTTTTTAATTAATTTTTTTCCAATAACTGATTTATATTCATAAGATGAAACCCCCATGTTAGCAGGCTTTTTTGATTCTAAATCATTTAGATCTATAAATTTTCCTTTGCATAAATCTTTATTTACTGATAATGTTTTTCCAAAAATTATTTTATTTTTTTTTGAGTATTTATCATTGTATTTATAGTTATTTAATGAATCATGTAGTTCATTGAGATTTTTTGACATTTTTTGAACATCTCTAACCTCAATTGAAGAAGTACTGTCTGGTCCAAATGAATTTTTATCAAAAACAACATGATACTCTAAAATACTTGCTCCCAAGGCTAAGGCAGCAGCTAATGTTGATTCTTTTCCAGAATGATCAGAAAAGCCAATTAAGTACTTTTTACCATATTTTTTTTTAAGAAATAGTAATCTATCCAAATAAAAATTTTCTTTATGTGAAGGATATGAAGTTGTACAATGCAAAATACTTAATTTTTTATAGTTTAAATAACTGACTAACTTTTCAAGTTCAATATTTGAAGTTAAGCCACAAGATAAAATCATTTCTTTATTTAATAATTTAATCTTATCTAACATTAATAAGTTTCTTGATTCTCCAGATCCAATTTTTACTCTATCAACTTTTAATTCTTCAATTAAATTAAGTGCTTTAATAGAAAATGGAGATACAATAAATTCAAAACCTAAATCTTCACAATGATTTTTAAGACCAATCCACTGATCTTTGGAAAACTCCATTCTTTTCCAATAATCAAATCTAGATTTATCTTCATAAGAAAAGTTAATTCTAAATTTTTCATGTGAGCTACTTTCTGCATCAGCTATGTGCATTTGAAATTTTATTGCTTTAATTTCTGATCCTTTTAAAGATTCAATATACGAATGAGCAAAACCTAAACTTCCATCATGAGCTTGACCTATTTCAGCTATTTGTTGTAACATCTTCTATTAATTTTTTTATGTTGTTATTAAATACTTCATTTGAAAAATTTTTTTTAAATAATTTTTTTGAATAATTAGAAAAACTTTCATATTTAGATTTGTCCTCCAACAAATCATTTGTTGAATTTATAAAGCTACTAATACGTTTGTTTTTTATTAAATATCCATTTTTATTATTAATGACTAAATCCTCAGCTGCTTCATAATTAGTACTAATAATTGGTTTACCTTTTTGTAAAGCTTCTATTAAAGCTAATGACTGACCTTCCCCTTTAGATAGACACCAAATAAGTTTAGCTGATGAAATGTAATTTTCTGGATCTGAAACCAAACCTAAATAATTAATTTTTTTGTGTTTTTCAATTTGATTAATAAAATTTAAAGCAAAGTCACCTTGAGATTTTCCAATAATATTAATATTAAAATTAATATTTTCAAGATTGTCTAAATGTTCTAAAAGATAGCCAAATCCCTTTCTTTCATTTATTGTTCCTATTATTAAAATATCAATTCCATTTATGTATTTAGTAGGTTCCTTGATTTCTATTGTGTTATTTATTACAATTCCCTCAGAATTTAAACCATAAGTTTTCCAATTCTCCAAGGATGTTTTATTTAAATGCACTACCAAATCAATGGAATTATACAAATCAACAAAAAAGTTTATTTTTTTTCCTATACTTGGAGTATTTAGATATGCATTTGGTGTCCCATGTATCCATGCAACTTTTTTGGATTTACATAAATTCAAGAAAGAATCAAATTCATAGTTGTATTCCAAATGATTGAAAATTATAATATCATTCTTAGAAAAGTTTGATGATTTTAATTTATATCTAAATAAATTTAATACAAGCATTATTAGCTTTTTTAATTTATTTTTAACTGTATATGTTCTGTATTTTAAAAGAAAGAAGTTAATGTTTGAATTAATAATTCCATCATATTCTTTCAGTATTGATTTTTTAGTTGCATGACTAATAAAAGAGAAATTTACTTTATTGAAATTTAGGGATTTAAAAATTTGAAATCCAACCTTTGTCACTCCAGTTTTTTTTGCTAATGCAGCATCGTGTGAATAAAAATAAATTGACATACTATAATTTAATAATATAATTACAAAATTTTAAGGTTTCTTCTCTGTGAGTTGAAATAATAACTATAGATTTTTTTGCCAGTTTCTCCAGAATTTTCATAAGAATTTTTTGATTAAAGTTATCTAATGCACTTGTTGCCTCGTCGAAAATAATTAACTTGGATTCGGTATATAATGCTCTTGCTATAGATATTCTTTGAAGTTGACCTCCACTAATATTTGAGCCTTTTTCACTAATCATATGATCTAAATTATAATCTATCTCTTTTAAATATGACTCTAAGCCCAGAGACTCTAATAAATTAATAATTTTCTTTTTAGATTGTTTACTGCCATTGTAATTAATATCTATGTTTTGACCTAATGATGCATTCAAAATTATGTTTTGTTGTGATACATATGAAACGTCCTTTAACCAAGAGCCATTAATATTAACATTATTAATACAAACTTTACCAGAACTAGGGGAAATAAAGCCCATAATTATTTTTAAAAGTGAAGATTTTCCAGAACCGCTTTCACCAACTATACCATAAATATTTCCAACTTCAAATTCATAAGAAAAATTATTAAATAATTTTTTATTAGAATATTGAAAGTCAATTTTTTGGAGAGACAAATTTTTTAAATTTTCTGTTCTAAAAAACTTTGTTCTAGTTGTAGAAGAGTTAATTAAATCAGATTCTAATACTTCAAAAGAATTATAATTTGCCCTCATTACTGTATATGTAGAAAATATTTGTTGTATGTATGGCAATATTTTGTAAGCCGCAAATCCAAAAACTATTATTGTTTGAAAAACACCATCACTATTTGAGTTATTCGAAATTATAAGAATAATTGATGAAAATAATAATAGTTCAATTAGATATTTAGGAAATTTAGATATTAAGTTATTTTGCGCACTAACCTTACTAAATTGAATTCCTTTATTATAAAAACGCTCGAGTAAAGTATTTTTTAATTTATATAAATTAACTTCAATGAAAGCAGTTATACTTTCCTCTGAAATTTTTATTTTATCAGAATTTATTTCCGTAATAGTAATTCCATTTAATTTCAATTTTTGCTTTACAAACCTAAAAATTAACAGATAAAAAATTATGAAAAAAAGAATTGAGCTTATTGTTATTATTGGATCATAATAGAATAAGAATGAAATTATTAGTATTACTACAATTATTTTACTATTTAAAATAAAAAAAGGGTTTAAAAAGAAATTTGCTAATCTTAAACTTTCTGCATTAATATTTGAAATTAGCTTAGAACTATTATTTTTTTGATGAAAAAAATAACTTTCGTTTAAATATTTTTTCAAAATTATGTGAGAAGCATTTTGACCAACTGAAAATGAATACAAATTAGATCTGTATAGAATGTAAATATTTAGAACGGAACTCAATATAATAAGTGAAACACTTATCACACCAAAAAAAAATTTATTATCAATAACATAATTTAATAAAATTGAACTATTTGTATCATTATTTGTAAGATTTACAGAAAACCAAAAAGGTATAATTACAACCATTGCAAGTTCAGTAATGGATGCAAGGATTATCAAAAATTGTAATTTTAAAAATTTATTTAAATTTCCATCTACTACTTTTACTAAAAGAATAATTGATTTAAACATTTATTATAATTCTATAAAATCTATTGGGTACTCACCTTTTAAAACATCCATAAAAGAATAATCTAATCCATCTATTTTAAAAACTGAGCAAGCACATTTATAACTACAGGCTAAAAAAATAGTGCTTGAATTAATTGTATAATAGCTCATATAACTGGGAAGTATCTCATTTAAATTATTTTGATATAGTTTTGAACTATATTTTTCATAATATTTTTTTTTCATTCTTGGGTGAAGAATTATTTCAGGAAATACACCTTCTTTTTTTTTAATATATTTCAGCATTTTTAAAATCAGTTCGTCCGCCTTTTCTCTCGACATAAAACCTTGCTCAAAAAACTGAGGCATTGCGAACAAGACATTTTTGGACTTAACATACTTCTTATTATAATTACTAAAAAATTCGCCTTTGTATTTCACAGGTATTTTATAATGAGATAAAATTTTTGAATGTTTATTTGATAAAGGGTACCTTGTAATTACCGAATCTATATACCTTGAACAACCTTCAAACCAGGGATTGAATTTATTATTTCTTAATAAAAAAAGTAAGATTACAATCTTATAATCATAAAAACCATAATGAAATTCATTATGCTTTTGTAAATTATTTGGGAATAATTTTTGAGACACCCAGATTGAAAAAGAATTCAATGGTTTTCTTAGGCTTACTGAAGAATGAATTGATGAACACACAGATGTAAGAAGTAAAACCGTTTTGAATTTTAAAATCATTTTTAAAATATGTAGGAAAAATATTCTAAAACGAATTTCTCTGAAAGAATCTAAATAAAAAATAAAACCAGGTTCCTTCGTTACAAATTTTGAATAAAAAATTTTGATGTCATTTTCTCTTCTTTTTTTAAATAAGAAAAAAGCTTTACTATACATATTTATTATAATCTGTAATCAGAAAATTCTTTTGTTAAAACTCCTTTAATATCAATCATAACATGATTTTTTTTAAGAATTTTTTTGATAAAATTTTCTTTGAAAAATTTATGGTTGTGAGGTGTTGCCAAGATAATGCAATCATATTTATTATTAACATTTATAGTCTTTAGTGCACTATAATTAAAATTTTCTTCGATTTCAACATGATCAGCTAATGGATCATAAATATCAATATTCATATTCATTTTTTCAATATTAGATATTACATCAAAAATTTTAGAGTTTCTCAAATCAGGACAATTTTCCTTGAAAGTTAATCCAAGAACAAGTGTTTTTGAAGTATAAATATTAATATTCTTCATTGACATTAAATCAATTGTTTTCTTAGCTATGAAATTACCCATGTTATCATTAACTCTTCTACCACT
>MDSZ01014257.1_pt1 | contig 10781 bp, 6 predicted proteins | sample 811201 | NCBI WGS metagenome assembly MDSZ01 (sample SAMN05326647, study PRJNA326480) | marine metagenome | isolation source: seawater | place: Indian Ocean: North | collected 2010
ATCTTTAGTATCAAAAGATTCATAAATATCTATTTCTTTAAATACTTTAAAATCACCAGCAGAAGCAGTTAATCCAAAATTACCATTATTTGCACCAAAAGTTGATGAAACGTGAATTGTTAAATATTGTGCTGAAAGAGATCCTGGGCGATATATTAAAGGATCTGTAAGACTAGCTGTGTGTTGTATATAAGTATCTCCTGATGATGAAAGTTCTACACCTATACTTCCACTTAATAAAGGATTTGATCCTCCACTCCAAAATTTAAATTTATAAGGAAGTGATGATGATATTAATCCTATAGGTCCATTTGTTAGATTTGCACTTGAACTCATAACATGAGGACCATTAAATATTCTTATATGATCTATAGTTCTTTCTTTTCCTAAATCAAAAGTAAGAGTAAGTTCACTTCCTGAAACAGAAGATAAAACTTCTGAAGTTGTATTTAAGTTTCCATCAAATAAATAATTAATAGATGATGTTGTAGATGAGGAAACATTAGTAGACCATTCTACTATATCAGAACCAGAAGCATAATAAGGTTTAGCAGGTATTATTCTATGTTTTAAAGATGATATTTTTCTTATTATAGGTGCTGGCATAACTAATTATTTTCAAAAAGGTTGTTTTGATTACCTATTGCTAGGCTACTATAATACCTACGAGATTTTACTCCTTCCTGTATATTTCCTAATAAAGTATCTGAGATTCTTTTTACTTGTCCTGATCCTGTACTATTTGGTATAATAGGAGCTTGTGCATGTTCTTGAAGAGGAATTGTTGGATTAACCGTAATTGTAAAATTAGTTCCTTGTTCTAATCTTAAATGATTACTTCCTGTAGGTCCTGCGTGTTTTCCATGTATTTTAAAATTATTTGTAGTTACTACATTTCCTCCTCCTACTTTTGAATGAACAGATAAAAATTTATTTCCTTCAAATTTATCTGCTTTAGAAGAAGTATTTGAAGTAAACCCAACATTAATAGTTGTAAATGATCCAGGAACCATTGTTTGACCATCATTTGTTTTAGGCCATGAATTTATAGGAAATTTATTTCTTTCTAAATAGTTTGGTTCTATTAATAAACCTGTTTTTAAGTTTGATTTAAAAGGAACCCATTGTTCTATTATTTTAAATAAAGTATGATCTGTGTATTGTATTAATTTTATATAATCCCAATAATTAAATCTACTTTTTAATTTTTTAACATATAATTCTCTTAATTCTGTTAAATCCGTATATTCGGAAGAAGTTTGATGATGTGGTAATGGTGATCCTATATAATCATCCATTCTAAATGCACCTAAAGTATAAATTATATCTTCATTTATTTCATTTGTAGGAGAGAAAAATACTCCTAAATCTTCAAAATCTAAAGGTTGTCTATCTAAAGTAGATGTTTCTCCTTTTTCTGTTGGTGATAATATATTATCGTCTACAGAACCAGAATCTATTCTTACTTTTTCACTTGTAGTAGAAGCTCCTACAGTATCAGGGGTAAGTAAATGATGTACTTCTTCTACATTTGTCCATTCTTGTGATTGTAAACTACTTGAAACACCTGATCCTATTCCTAAATAATCAATATCTATATTAGGGTGAAAACTTGAACTATTTTTATATAAATTACTTCCTAAAGGTAATCTTAAAACTACATCATTATAAGAAGATGATGGATTATTACCTGCATATATGAATGGAGATAATGCTTGTTTTTTTAAATTATTATGAGATATAGTTTCGAAAGAACTACTTTGATGAAAATGGAATACTATTTCTTGGATAGATCCTGAGTATGATAAAACATCTAAATTATCATAAGCAGAATTTACATTAGCTTCTGTACCACCAAAGTAAGCCCATGTTGCTCCTCCACTATTATGTCCATCTAAATAAGGATCTCCAAATGTGAGGGCTCTGTTGTTTTCACTTCCAAAATCTACACTAGCTGTGTAAGAAAATACATTTTTTAAATAATTTGATTTATATGCCCCAAACTTTATTGAACTTGCACTTCCAGATGTTCCATCTGTTCCAATAAATATATTCCAATAATCTCCATTAAATACAGGAAATTTAGTTGTTGAAGCTACAACAGCACTACCTGTGTATAAATCTAGTTGTCCGTATGATGATGAATCTCCTGAAGAAGATATATCATTTCCTCCTGTAAAAGTATTTAAAACTAATATAGGATCATGTGCTGCTACAGAGCTTGATAAATTAAATAAATGATAATTATTATCTGATCTTGTTGGTTTTATCCTAAAAGTAATTGTTTTAGCAGATGAAGAAATATTATCTGTTAGGGATGAACTCCATTTTGTTTTTATAAAATATCCACTATCTCCTGCTGTTCCTTTTAATGCATGTGAAGATTTATCGTAACTAAAGGTTTGATAAGTTGTTTTATCCGATGTGGAACCCCCATATTCTTTTATATTTAAAATAGTTGAAGGAACACCATAACAACTCATTAATGCTCTTATTCCTCTTTCAGTTCCTTTAGTTTTTAAAAGATAAGGAGCATTATGATAAAGTCTTTTCCAAACTTCTTTAGCTATATCTCCCTTAGGTATTGAACCATCATTAGATGCTGTTATAAGAGATTGTGATACGGGAGAATCATAAAAAGCACTACCTGATGTTCCTTCTCCTAAAATATATTCTATTAAATTTGTATTTTCAAATTGATCAAAAGTTTCAATTCCTAAACTTTTTAAAGCGTAAAAAACTAAATCTTTAGATATTCCTCTTTCATGATGTGTGTTTTTTATTTCTGTTATATGTTTTATGTGAGTCCATATTTGATCAAAATGTTGGCCTATCATATGGTTAAAAGATACATAAAGATTATTTTCTGGATTATCTTTAATATGAGCAGGAATTAAAGTAGATAATGAATAAGGATTATATCTATCATATAAAGAAGCAGATAATAATTGACCTCCATAAAATTCTGATAAATCATTATCATTTCCTAACCATGTTTTTGCTTCAGAAGATGTAGTATGAAATAAATTATGAGGGGTGGTAGTTGTTTCTTTTGGCCAAGAATATGTTCCTGATTCATAATATAAAAATCTTTCATACCCATCAAAACCTTTTAATACCTCTGTTTTTTTATTATTTATATCATTTTTATCAGATGTTACAGCTACAGTAGCTAAAGTATTAGCTGATATTTGATTTATATCATTAAGTTTCTTATCATATAATTCTATTAATTTTAATTTATACTCAAAGTTTTTTAATCGTTCAGTTGCATCACTAAAATGTACAAAATTTTCAAAATGATAAGGTATATCTAACCCCTCCATACTTGAAGAAACAGATCTTATATAATCATAAGAAATTTCTGGAATTTCATGGTGTTCTAAATGATTTAATAAATTTTGATAAGATGAAGTTAAACTATAATTTAATAATTGATTATAATTATGAAAACTAGAAGGTACACTATTTTCTAACCTTATATTTATTTTATAATTTGGTCCTCTTAAATCAATAGAATCATCGGTTACTTGAGGTAAACCTAAATCAACCTCATAAGTAATAGGATCCATTATAAATTCAACTAATTTAAAAGATGTTCTTTCAGATATAAAAGTTGATAAAGGATTTAATAATTTTATATATAATTCATGTTTAGAGGTATTTTTATTTAATAAAACATTTATACCAGAAACTGTAGTATCATTTCCAAAGTTTAAAACAAAATCTCTAAAATATACTGAACTTTCTATTTCATAAATAAAAGCATTAACTGCTGGGCTAAAATCTTCATTAGAAATTCCAGGTGATATTACTTTTATTTCTTTACGAGAAGGAGAAATTTGTTTAATAACAAAAGGATTATCTTGAGAATTAAAAATTTTATTTCTTTGAATATTAAATTTTAATTGATATTTACCTGTTAGGAATCCTTTAGATTTTAATATATTTTTTGGGTCTACATTTAAAACAGATGTTAGTCCATCAGGAAGTGTTTGATTTGTATTAGTTGAAATTTCTGATACCCAAACTAAATCTGCTCCTGTGTTAAACCAATATCCGTCTTTTGCATTATTTGGTCCTGGTGTTTTATAATCTTTATCTCCTGCTCCTGGGGCATGATCATCTACTATTTCTGGTTCTTTACTAGTAGGAGCCATTGTAGATGATTCAGGAATATTACTATCATCTATCATAGAATAATCCTTAAAATTATAATCTGATAATACAAGATTATTTTGTGAATCAAAAATATGTAATTCTATAAAGTCTTCAGGTCTACCAAAAGATTTATCAATTTCTTGTGATTCTATACCATCTATATCAATAATAAATTTTTTTTCTATAGATTCTTTTATATGTTCTTTTCTTTTAGCCATATTAGTTTGCTATTCCTTCTTCTGGTTCTAATAAATTATTTTCTGAGTTTGTTTCTAAAGGAGTACCATATCTATTAATTTCTGATATTTCTATATATAAATCATCTTCAGTATTTATGGAAGGTCCTGGTGATATATTTTCTATTGCACTTTGATCTAATAATACTACAAAATCATTATCAGCTATATTACTTTTAAAACCTTGTTGTCTTTTTATTATTTTAAAAACTGTGTCTGTTTCTATTTTTCTTCTTCTTCCTGATTGTATATAATATTTTAAATCTGGATTATTTCTATTTTGTACTACAATTCTATTAGGTATTAAATCATTTTCTATTTCTATAGAGTCTATGTCTAATTGTATTTTTTTTATTTGTTTATTTAATTCTATTATTCTATCTATTCTAGGATTATGAGGAGCGCCTGCATATTTTGTGCTTTTATTTACTATAGAATTATGAGATAAAAGTCCATTTTTAGGAAGACTAAAAAATAAAGAATCATAACTATCAAAAAAATTATCAATATTATAAGGTTCTATTTTAAATTCCTTAAAACTATTTTTTAAATAATCTTTTGTTTCTTGAGCTTCATATATTTTTTTATTTAATTTTATCTCTTTCATATTATATTAAACTTGGATTATTACCTTTACCATAATGTTCAACACCTTTTTGTTGCCATCCTACATAAGACCAATTATCAAATCCAGGATATGCTAATAATTGTACTTTTCTACCATTTTTATATGTTACATAATTATTTCTACTAAAATCTTTTCTTTCACATATATTCCACATTGTTGCACCAAAAGGATAACCTCTACCTGATGCATAAAATGCAATTATATAATTTTTATTTGCTAAATTAGCACCCTCATTATAATTTTGTACTCTACTATCTGTCATTACAAAGAAATAACGATCATTATAATAAGGTGTTTTATCTATTCCTAAAGGGACCATAAAACGAGCCCCATATTTTCCTGGGTGTTTATTTCTAAACCAAGACATATATCCTAAATCTCCTGCTGTTAATGTAAGTATTGGTAACCCATATAAACTACCAGGTGCATGTGGATTGTTTAAAGGTTTAAAGTATTTTCCGTTTTGTGGTAATAAACTTTTAACTATTTCTTGCCAATTTATTGAAGTATCATAATATTTGTTAGCTTTTTGATTTAAAACCCAATACCATAATTGTTCTTGAGTCCAATATGCTTTTTCATCATTTTCTTGCCATTCATGACTTGCATAAGATAAATACCAAGACAAATCTGTTTCTCTTTTTTTAGGTTGTATCATTTTTGTACCAAAGTCACTATATCTATAAACTTTATCTTGGTAAGGAATTCCTGGAAGATCATAAAAATATCTAACATGATGTCCATTTTCATCTTTCCAATGACCCATTTGTTCTCTTACTGCTGGTTCACCACAACATCCTAAAGGCATTCTGGGTGAATCTATTATGATTTCTTCTTTTATAAAACCTTCAACATTTCTTAAACGATTATGAAATTTTTCTTCTTTTCTATACCAAGTAACATTTGAATCCCCAGGAAATAATCTTCTACTAGATATTCTAGGTTCTCCTGGTCCTGATGCATCTTCTATTTGTGGATTTTCTTCACTTCCTAAATTAAAAGCTTCAACTTGATAATAACAAGAATCATATCTTTTAGTATATTCACTAGGAGTAAAAGGAGCTATTCCTTCTGGATCTTCTTTTCCTTCTAAACATGTTATTTTAGCTTTAATATAACCTGGTTCTATAAGATCATCTAAAGTTATATCCAAATCTACTATATCAAATTCTTGAGTTGTTAAATCTTTATCTTCTTTTATTGGTGGTCCATCTAATATATCATCTAATGAAGAAATTTCTAATTTTTCACATACAAAATCATCAGGAGTATCATACATGTGACCAAAAGCTCTTTTTAGTGTTTGAAATGTTGAATAACTTTCTATTTCTCTTTTAGCTCCATCTTGCATAACCCATATAGGTAAACCATCTGGGTTTGTTACTGTTGTTTTTAAAAAGGTTCTATTAGGATAAAATAGATGACTATTATCATCTGGATTTGATTTATCAAAAAATATTTGATCTAATTTTTGAATTTTATTTATAAGTTTTTTAATTTCCTCATCTAAAGGATCATAATAATTATCTATATATTCTTTACTTTTTCTTATAAGAAAATAATGAGATTTTTTATCATCTGTTTTATTTATTTTATAAAATAATTTTTTATACATTTCAAAAAAATGTTCTATACTAATTATATCTTTTGATTTAAAAAGTTCAGAAAACTGTTTGTCTATAAAATTACCAACTGTTTTATTTTCATAAACTGTTTTATTTAATTTTATAGCTACTTTAGAAACAGTTGGTCTACTATGTCCCCCCGTGGTACTTTCTATTGGATCTGATGGGTGTCTAGGTTCAGAATTTACTTTTACAATAGTATTTACTTTTTCTCTTGCCATTATCTAATAACTTTAAAATGATAATCATCGTCATAGATTGTTACCCCTTCATTATTTTTATGTTTAAATAATATACGATAATATCTTTCAGGTTGTAAACCTTTCATATATATTTTAAAAAACATTCCTTCATTGTCAGCGCTTAATTTTGTAAAATTATCATCAAAAGGTATTATTTCCTCTTCTGTGTATGCATCTCTTATACTATAAAAAGAAGATGTTGTAAAATAACCTACATTTAAATAGTTTGATGATGTAGAAAAAGTTCTTGTAGGGTATTTATCTCTTACATGTATTCTAAAAGTTGCTTCATCATTTTGATTAAATTCTTTTTTATTTCTATAAAGAGAAACACTTAAATTACCCTCAAGTTTAGCTAAAGATTGAGAATTATGAATACTATCATCCCATTTAAAAATTAATTTAGGAGGAAAAATAGTATTAGTATCTGTTGAGAAATATTGCATTTCTCCAAAACTACTTGAAGTATTAGTTTCAACACTATCTGGGTGTTTTAATATAAATCCATTATTTTCTATCCCTTGATCATAAGTTTGGTTTGAAAATAAACTAGCACTATGTTTTTTAACAATATTAGTTACATCAAAATTAGTACTTAAATCATCTGTTTCATAAAATTGTTGTGTTGCTTGGAATTCACCTCCTGTATACCATACTCCACCCCCTGCTGTTAATAAACTAGCACTACCTATAGATCCTGTAGTGTCTGTTCCTCCTAAACTAGCACTATAAAAACTTCCTGTTGTCCAACTTGTTTTAGAAATACTATTATCTCTATATAACCATGTAGATCCATTAGAAGAAGTAGGTAAATTAGAATATCTACCAGACCCTTCATGCCAAGATTGAGAGACAGCATATACATTTATATTAAGAACTTCTGTTAAATTTTTATGTTCTGTAGGGGTTAAATTTAAATTTACTTTACTTATGTTATTATTAAATTTAGAATGACCAATAGTATCTTCTATTAAGTTTTTTATTTCTTCATTTTTAAATTTAATAAGGATTCTTGAAGGATAATGAATTTGATCATTACTACCTCTTTCTTTTACTAATTCTAAAATTTCATCTCTTCCTGTATTCATAGCTTTTCTATCAGGATGACTATATATTGTTGTGTCTTTTTCGGGAAATAAAAAATAATATGCCATTTTAATATGTTGTTACACGTCCTTTAATATCTGTGTTAGGATATTTTATTTCAAATATACTTGGGTCTAATGATGGATAAATTACTCCTTTTCTTGTAGCAGTTTCAAGATCATATCTATATTGAGAATATCCTAAAGTTGTTGAACTTTTGTTTGTTAGTTTTACTTTTTCTACTGTTTGTACACCTTGTACTCCTCCTATTAGATTTTCAATTTCTGAAATTATTATAGGTTGATTAATTTGCCATTTATCTATATCAAAATATTCTTTTAATTCTGATATAATATTTAATAATACTTCTTGATTATTATAATTTTTAAAAGCAGTTATTTCAAATTCTAATGCTAAATTTATAATAAATGCATCTTTAATATTTATAGCATCTGTTAGCATTCTATGTTGTTCTAAATAAGTTGCTAAATTATTTTTTGTTGCTTTATTTATAGTTGTTAATTGTTTTAATTGATTATAACCTAATGTATATAAATTTAATGCTAAGGGGTTTGGAATTCTTGTTGTTTCTCCTGTGTTTGAAGATATTTGATCATCTTGAGTTATATAAACTTTAGATATTTTACCAAATTTAGGTGGCATTGATAAAGATCTTATTAAATAATCATCTTTAGTAACTGTTCTATTTTGTGCGGAAAAATTAGCCATAGTATTCATTCTAATTTCTTCTATTGTATCTCCTGCTCCTCCTCCTCTAGCTGGTTCTGGATTATTAGATGCTACAGATGATCTAACAAAACTAAGCATAGTTCCGTCTATATTAGGTTTAGGAGTTGTAAATAAAGTATCTATCTCTGTTATAGTGTTTGAACTTACATTAGATTCTATACCTCCTCCTACTGTGTAGGTTACTGTTAAAGTTGTATTTGATGGTGCTTCTCCATATGCTTTAGTAAATAAAAAGTTAGAAGGATCATATGCTATATCTAATTTATTTCTTCCATCTTTAATTCCTAATCCTATATTGTTAGGGTCTGGAGTTATAACAAAATCTTCTTCTCCAGAAGATCCTGCTCCAAATTGTATTTCTAATTCTCCATTTCTTTTAAAACGTGTTACAAATCTTTTTGGGACTTTTTTTATTTTTAAAAGATAAGGTGTTTGATTATTATATTGATGTAATTCAGGATCAGCTGCTCCTGTATTTTCTATAGCTTCAAAAACAGTGTCTTGTGCTAAATATGGTACTTCTGTCCATATATTTCCACTATTATCTGTTATTTTTTCTATTTCAATTATATTATCATCAAAAAGAGTTATTGTTTTATATTGTTCTATTGCCCCTATATTAAATTGTTGTGATTTTTTAGTTCCTGATAGTGCTTTTGTTGATTTTTTTAATAAATAATAATCAGGATTCATATCTGTAGTATATTTAAAAATACTAACTGTTGTAGGATCTAAACTAGAAGATATATCAAATCTAACATCATTTGTTGTATAAAATTTAACACCTTCTGTTGAATTAAAAACTGAATTAGCATTTATACTTAAAGCGTATTCATAATCAGGATAATAAGTATTATTAACTAATTTTGAAGGAACTAATTGAAGTAATTCTAAATCAACACTAGAAACAGAAGATATTTTTGGTCTATAACCCATAGTATAAGCCATATTAAAAATATTTTCTTTATCTTGTGCTAAAGATAAAAAAGATTCTTGAAGTTGTGTATCTGTATAAAATGAAAGAACATCTCCTACATAAGCTGCTATTTCTAAAAACATCATTCCTGGGTTACCTTCACTAAAATCATTAAATTGATTAGGAAAATAAGTTTGGGTAAATTGTAATAATCTATTTTTAAATGTAGTATAATCTTTACCTAAATAGTTTATACTTTTATCTTTTGTTTTATTGTTTGTTTTATTATATGCCATTAGTTAAGAAAATTTAATTGTATAGAATCTACACTATTATCTATCCTATAAGTGTAATCTAATTTTATATATAACATATGTTTATCTATATCTGGTTCTACTCTTACTCCTAATAATGATATTTGAGGTGTATATATTTGTATTTGATTTCTAATTGTTCCTTGTAATACATCAGTATTTATATCATTTTCAAATAATAATTTTTTTAAGCCTACACCAAATCTAGGTTCCATTACTCTTTCTCCAGGTTCTGTGAGTAATAAATTTAATAAATTACTTTTTAACTGGTCTTTTATTGTTCTTGTTCCTTTAAACATATTTTGTTCATCTAAAGGAAAAGCTACTCCTATACTAACATTTCCATTAGCATCTAAAGGATTTATTCTTGTAGGATTTATTGCCATTTATGATGAAAATTTACTACTTCTTTTACTTTTTTTATTAAAAACTTTTACTAAATCTCTATAATCTCTATTTACTACTGCTGCAACATCTGAAGGCATAGATTCTACAGGCATTATGTCTGGAGTGTTAAGAGGATTACCCATAGAAGCTACAGGTGCCATAGCTGATTCTGTATTTGTATCTCCTCTAGCTGTTTCATTTAATAAATCGTTTAAGGCTGTATTTTTAGTAAATGGTACAGGTTTTTGTGGTAAAGGGTTTACTCCCATAATTTTATCTCTTAATGAATTTTTTGCCGTTTCAGTCATTTGAGGTTTATTAGGTACTTCAACAAGTCTTTCAGTATGTTCTGTGATTGTTGGTTTTAATTCATCACGTAAGTCTTCTTTAAGTGATTTGATTTCTCTACGTAATGCATAATCGATTTCTTCTCTAA
>MDSZ01099109.1_pt1 | contig 10781 bp, 12 predicted proteins | sample 811201 | NCBI WGS metagenome assembly MDSZ01 (sample SAMN05326647, study PRJNA326480) | marine metagenome | isolation source: seawater | place: Indian Ocean: North | collected 2010
CAATGATACAAGATGAAGATAATCCAGTTACACTGAAAATAAGATTTAAAAACGGTAGTGTAAAAGTTGTCAAAATAAATGCGTAAGTATTTAAGGAATTATTTACTTTTGATAATATAACAAATAATAAAATCAATGTCTGCCGTAGTTTCATCGTCAAAACCAGCTATTGTGCACATCCAAACAGTTCAGGCTACAAGTATAAAAGTGCTATTTGATTCATTGCGTGATATATTAACAGATGTGAATATTCATTTTACAAAGAAAAATATGTGGATTAAGGCGATGGATTCTTCCCACGTGGCATTGATTTATTTATGTTTAGAAGCAGAACATTTTGAAGTTTTCAATTGCGAAACTGATATCGTAGCAGGAGTTAATATGACTAGCATTTCTAAATTAATTAAAACTATTACTCCTCAAGATACCGTGAGCTTTACCATTAATTCAAACAGTCCAGATAAACTAGAAATTGCCATTTCGAATAGCGGGAAAAACTCGCAAAGTGTAAGTTTACTGAATTTGTTAGATATAAACGAAGATACATACGAAATACCAGACATAAAATACAACTCCGTTATTAAAATACCATCCACAGACTTCCAAAAAATATGCCGAGACCTCAGCAGTATCGGCGACATAGTAAAAATTACCAGCAACTCTTCCGAACTGAGTTTTCAGGTTAAGGGCGATTTCGCTACCCAATCCATATCCATTGGATCAGGTGGCGGAATTATACAGAGCCAACATGAAGGTGATGAGGTAAGCGAGGAATTTTCTCTCAAATATCTCAACCTTTTTACTAAATCTACCAATCTCGGTAATGTGGTAGAACTTTATTTCAAACGGAATAGACCGATGATTGCCTTATATAAAGTCGGTAATCTTGGAAGGGTGCAATATGCTCTAGCACCCCGTGTCAGTGACGACGAGCTCGGTTAAATTTACACTTTTATAGTTAACGCTTTTTAGGATTTTACCCGTTGTTTTTTCAAAAACTACAAATGAATTATTTTCCTCGTCCGCTGGTCTATATTCTGGACTGGGATAACCCTTTTCTGGATGCTCTTTGTACCACTTTACAGTTTCTTCCGCTTCGCTTTGCGAGCTGCAAATCTTAGACATATTTGAATCGTGAACTAGGTCGAATGCCTTCTGTAAATCAACCCCCCAAGCAGCTCCAGCACCGTATGTGACATATAGAATATCAGCTAACGCATCTAAAACTTCAACGAAATCGTTATTTTTAACGGCTTCTTTGAGTTCATTTAGTTCTTCTTCTATTAGGGAAATCCTGAGATTTGTTATTGGTTCTACTGTTTCAGGTTTTACGGGTTGCGATGGAACTTGTTGTCCCATTATGCGCATAAAATTGCGTACTTTGTCGAAGTTGTTTGGCGAGGTGGTCATTTTTATAGTTATTATTTTACTGTGGTGTTTTTTTAAATCTTTAAATTGCTCAGCAAATTTGTCAAACTTTCAGGACTTTGAAATTTCTTAGATATGTGCGATAGCGGTACCATATCTCTTTCAGAACCTTCTTCTTCTTTTTCGCATATATTTACTAGTTTTTTAACTTTTAACATTAGTGAATCTGCCATATATACGTAATCTATATACGGGATATTTTCTAGTTTTGCCTCTATTTCCACTTGATATTCCCGCTTCTCTATCGAGTTTTCCATATAAGTCACTACCGTCAAATCAAACCTCCAATGATTCATATGATAACTAGTTCTTTGCTTATTCCTTTTAACGCAATTACTCGCATTTTTTACAGTATCAATATCAACTGGTATTTCTGCGCTGAAACTGACCCTCAGATCAAATGGACTGTTGTCATACCTAAAATTCGAATGCTCCAACTTCTTTTTCCTAACTGCACTCCTCGAACCATCCGACGTTACTTCCATGCGAATGTTATCCTCAACAAAATACACAATCGAAGAGCATTCTGTTATTTCTATCACTTCGTCCCACTCGGAAAGCACATTCTTTATCTTCTCAAAATTCTCCTTGTCAACATTAGAATCAAACGGCAACTTTACATTGTCATCGTCGTCATCTTCAAAATACCCCAACCTTGCCTCTATCTCCAAAAAGGGAACATTACCCCAGCTGTTGATTTGTTTAGACAACAATTCAACGGCTTCCTGAATATCTTTACCTATGGCTTTCTTCTGTTCTTTAAATCTTTCTATGAGCCAATTCTCATACGCCTTAGGGTTTGGCTCTAAAGCCATCATTTTTTGATAATTTGTTCTAAATATAGTGGTCGCCATCTTACAATAAAATTTACGTTCTACTTTTTAGTGGGTGATATTCTCTTAAGATTTATCCTGGGGTATTTTTTCACGGCCAAAATAATACCATTAAACCTTCAACCCAATGTTGGCATTTCCTTGGATAAATGACAAACTTGGGTAACCACCCCATGGTATCTCGGGATCCGCTCTGTAACTGTAGTTAGGGTACTGCTGAGAAGGTCTGTTCTTCATCTTGCGGGATACGTCATTTTCTATCGCTTTTACAACGGTATTCGTCTGCTCTTCGTCGTAGAAGTTAGCTACTTCACTTTTGCCATCACCAAGGCACTCTCCGGTCACCGCACCCCAACCAAAGGGTCTGTCCTTTGGCCAACAATTGGCTTCGGTATCAGCAGTCGGAAGAGTTTTTTCGGTGTACAAAAGAGTTTGAGGGCAGCTGGGCGCTACGGGCGCTACGGGCGCTGCGGGAGCGGCCGCCTCAGGAGATTGAGTAAAATCTTCGGTGTTGCACATGGACTGTCCTGGAAGGCAAGCTCCCTTGTTGGGATCGCAACATGCGTTGCCAAACAACTCCGGCTCAAAACCAACCGGGGCTGTTTGCTGATCGACGACTGTTTCGCCTACGGTGGCATCGGGGGAAGGAAGAAGACTATCGGCGGTTTCAGCGAGAGCTTTTACGGCTTCGGATTGAACTTTCTCTACTGGTGACTCAGCAGAGGGTTTAGGAGCAGCAGAAGGGCGGCATGTTGTTACGACTATATATAAAGCAAGTACAATTAGGAGAATGTCGAGAAGTTTAGGGGCGTTTTTAAAGTAGCTCTTTGCCATATTTGGAAGCTTGTTATTTATATGCTTCGAAAAAAAAACAGAAGAGATATTTTGAAAACCTGAAAAAAAAATTACCACGGAGCATTATAATCATCATCGCTTACGTCATCAGAGTTAGAGCTATCTTCCGATAAATCGCATACGGTTTTTCTATCATCGCCTAATTCCATGTGATTTTCTAATATTTCATTTTCCGGTTCCTTTTCGATATCTGGCTCAGGTTCCTTATTTTGGGGGACTTCTTCCAATATCTGCATCTGCTCGGCTATCCACATCGGAACTATTTCATCACGATATCTTTTAAATTGCTTAAGATAAGCCAAAAGCTTTATTTTAGACCCCTCCTTAATCGAAAAAATATCCTTTTGGTTTTTTTCAAAATCGTACACCATTAATCTTTCATGCCTTATTTCACCGCCTTTATGCGGTATGTAAATTTTAACTAAACCATTATCTATGTTTCTAAACGTAGGCTTTAATTTACTTACATACTTATCTGCCATCTTTGAAGAAATATACGTATCCAAAGCATCAAAAGAATCAACAATTTTACTCTCCGACAGATCTCCCAATTTTGCGTAAAAATATTTCTCTCCGGCTTTAGGTTTTGTAACAATCGTCAATGTTGGAAATTTTAAGCTTAAATATGTAGGTTCTCCGCCATCTTTTGAAAAGGTTATTCTAAAGAGGTCTTTATTGTAATCCTTATGAGGCTCTGATACAGTTATTCCCGAAAAAGCCTTCTCGTAATCAGAATCTGTTTTGAGTGATTTTATAGAAAAAGACGCCATTGTAAGTTATTAAAGGTGTATAATATGTTTGTTCTAGGTTCAACGCAGTTTCCTATAATATTATTCAATATATACCTTTAGTTGTTCAATATTCCAGGTATTTCCATAAGAATTTCCGTTCGACCACAAACCTGGACTATTTGATATACAAACAACCATTATATTAGAGTTTGTATTCATTTGTGACTTTATATCCGACAACGATATAAGTTCGTTTTTCTCTGAAAAAAATAGAGTGTCTGGTTTTATTTTCATATAAATAATTGAATAATCACTATTACAATTTAAAACATTTACATGCTTCATATTATTCTTTTTTTGTGGAGCGTGTTCTATATTATATTGTTCTAATGTCTTTAAGAAATTGTAACCAGGCGAGTTCTTTTTTACAGACAATAATAGCTCAGCTTCCATTATTTTATGAATCCTTAACTTCGGAAACTGAATTTTTAAACCATTCGGTAAATAATTTCTCATTACACCCAAATGAGAACAACACGGACTATCATATTTCAAATCATCAAAATTAAAATACCTATAATATATTACCCCTCTTTGCATTTACTTTTATATTATATCTACTCAATAAAAGGTTTTCCCCCTTTTAAAGCGCGGCTTCCTCCCAAATGAACATTCCTTGGCATTTCCAACGGAATCGGTTGAGGTTGTATCACCTTATCATTGTAATATCTATTATACATAGTATAATTAGACAGTAACTTATTTACAAGACCACTAACCACAGCATTATTTGCCTTTAATAATAAACTTCTCAAATTCTTACGCTTAATACCTCTTAAATTTTCATACTTTAAAAGAAGCAATTCTATAAGTTGCTCTTTTTCTGGGGTACTTGTTGGGGTACCAGTTATTTCGGAAACCTTTTTACGAGCGGTTTTTATTATAAATTCAATGTTGTAATCGTGAAAAAGCAATAATAATAACGGATCATTTTGAACATGTAACGCTTTTTGAGCCCAATCTTGCCACTTTGTTAAAGTTTCGTCGTGTTGGTACTGTCCGCCTGTAATCAGAGATGATCTAATATCACGCTGATCCATAGATACAGGAGCGGGAGGTAATAATTGAATGGAACTATTTGTCACGGTTTGAATGTTGCTTATTGCCATTGTGTTTAGTTATTAACTTAGATTAAAAAATCTTAGAAAATATAAAGACTGCTTTATTCATAATTTATGAACTCACATAAATTAAAGAAGTCAAACACTCATCACGATAATAGATCATCCATAAAACAAGTGGAAGACACATTTTTCAAAAAAATTAATAAAAAAAAAGAGTCACTTCCTACGCTTAAAAAAGACCTTTTGAAATTGTTGAGTTTAGAAACAAAAACTCCGTGCGAAATTGAAAAAATACAAAAACTACAAACAGAAATACACGATATCGAAACTAATAAAGAAGAAATTGAATATCAACTTAAATTTGCTAAATTCGTTCAACACGAACTTGATACAAAACTCAACACAACAAATGAACCCGAATCCGAATATTTTACCAAAACTTCTTCTAACAGCGCTGGAAAAAAATACTCAGCTTACATGTCAATTTGCTTCAATAACCAAAATATTACCGACTCTGATGAAGAAAATACTATCATCAAAGATCCCTCCTTAAAACAAATCCCATTCTGTAAAATCTGTAAAGATACAGAAATGGTCCTAGAACCAACTTCTGCCACTGCCATATGTCCTAATTGTGGCCTCTCTATCAATTATCAAGACGACAGACTTAACCCTGAATTTAGAGAAGGGGTACAAATAATTTCACCTTACGCTTACAAGAGAATTAATCACTTCAAAGAGTGGCTCGCACAATTACAAGCCAAAGAAACAACGGAAATACCTGATATTGTATTCAATAACATCCTCGTGGAACTGCAAAAACAAAGAATTACCAATTCTGATCAGGTAACTTCAACCAAGCTTCGTTCTATTCTCAAAAAACTTAGGTACAACAAATATTACGAACACATCCCCACTATTAGCCAAAAAATAACAGGCAAAAAACCTCCCAGTTTATCTCAAGAACTTGAAAGTCGACTAATAGCCATGTTCAGGGAAATTCAGGTGCCATTTGCGAAATGGGTTAAAATCGTCGCTCCAGAACGGAAAAACTTTCTAAGTTACAGCTACACGCTTAACAAAATGTGTAGAATACTCGGTGAAACTGACCTTCTTCAATATTTCCCTTTACTCAAATCTAGAGAGAAAAATTACGTTCAAGACAAAATATGGAAAGGTATTTGCGAAGATTTAAAATGGGATTTTCATAAGAGCGTTTAACACATTAAAAAAATTCTTTCTATATAGTAAATATCTATAGTTATGACTTCTAATTACACCATTACACCGCCTCCCGCTTTTATTAGTCAAACGTCAACACCACCTCCCGCTTTTATTAGTCAAACGTCAACACCACCTCCCGCTTTTACCACTCAAACGTCAACACCACCTCCCGCTTTTACCACTCAAACATTAACACCACCTCCCGCTTTAAGTAAATTAAAAAAGAGTTCTCACACACAATTTTGGATTTATAAGGAAGCGTGGAATTATTTCGAAATTATATCAAAAATTTTGGGAGAACCCGATAAAATTAATACATGCTCTGGTGGCTTTATTACATGGTTTAAATCGCCAAATGATACCATATTCGGAATGCGAAACGTTTTTACCAAACATATTTTACGTGATCAAGCCATCCCAGTTAATTATCCTAGAACCCAGTTTGAATTTTTTTACAGCTATTTGAAATACAAAATAAAGCATGAAAAAATAAGCAATATTTTAAGTATTTCGCCTAGTATTTCTTATGACCCTCTTTTAGGGGAGATTTGTGTAAGAGGTATAAATCTGGGGCAAAATATAATTTTAATGAGTCTTGTTATTCAACTTGATAATGATAGTCTTAAGATAAGAGATATCCACGCAAATGGTATGATTTCTAAATATTTAAAGGACTCGGAAAAACCTACCGCAATAATCGACCATTACAGAACACTAAACGCCATGATTCCAGAAATCAAAGCGCCTATTACAAATGAAATCATTCAAAATGCTAGAAAATATAAACACAACCCATTTCCAATTATGTTCAAAGAGTAATATTCTTAGTTAGGATGCGTTTAAAAACATCCAAAGTAAGACTATTCCATTTAAAAAAAAATATTTGATTTCATTAAATGAAAACAAAAAGAACCAAAAATAAACTAAAATTTGGAACAATCAGCGATCTCACTGGGGGTTCGAGCGGAACAGATGGTAAAACTATTGTAGGAGAAACTTCAATCGCAGGCGATTTTACTAAAAAATCACTTGGTACACCCGTAACACAATTCTTAATAGACCAAAAATCTTCAGAAAATTTTAATTTTAAACAGGCTTCCGATGAATTAAAATCGTTCACTTATTCATATGGTTGGGATAGCAAAGAACTATTACCAGAAAAAGCTAAACCTAGCAAAAAACGGATACAATTAAAAGAAGCTTTTGACAAAATAATCGAGAATGATGTTATCTTAGGCGAGAAACGCTTAATGCAATTATCTAGATTCGGTGTTGGACCTATTAACTACAAACCAAACCGTCCAAGAAGCCTATCAATGGACACAGGAGCTGGTGATGATGAATCAGACAAAACGTCTGATTTTACAATGAGTACTTCTAGCCAATCATCACTAGATTCGTTGGTAAATGGAGCCAGTAGGATGATTTCAGCATACACAGCACTATGGTACTTTGCTACAAAGGAGGCATATAATTTTATTACAACTGGTGTTGCCACAGATGAAATAAAAAATAAAACACTAGAATTTTACCGTAAACTTGACACTTATTACACACAAAATTTCAACAAACAAGAAGATTTACAATATTCTAAAAAATTAATTGAAAATTTACAAAATGTGGCTAAAGATTTCCTATCGAACCCCAACGGTTTAGCAACTTTTGGTATGGAATATATACACATGGCTAATATGAAATTACAAGAGCTTTACGTTACCGTATTTCTTACTAGAGTACCTGATTCTGTTCATGAAAAAATTAAAGAGGCTACATATAGTCAACTTATAGATGAAGCTAAAAATCTTGAAACACGTCACCACTCACCATACACGTACAGTAGATTAAAAAAATGGCTTAGCATTAATAACGAATACAATACACCTAAATCACGGCAAGACTGGTACAGAATTCAAACTATTTATTTTGTTAAAAAGCGAGTTTTGAAATATAAAACAATAATTAGAACTATCAATTTATTTGCAGAAGGTATATTGTCAAACGATATGTATATTAGCTACATATCAGATCCAAGAGCCCCAAAAAGTATAATTTTAAAGACATGTATTGCCGAAATGACTGCTGCAATTTCCGGCGTTTTCTATATACATAACACTCAGAGAATATTAGGAGAGACACCAAATTTAAGAGATTCAACTCCCACTACTTTAAGAAATGTTGCTCTTGTTATATTCACACAATTAGCCATAATCGATCAGCATATTCAACTACCAAGAGACGAATCGTTAGAAAGTAGAGAAAGAAGAACTCATCAATTAGCATCCCAAATCCCAGATGAAATCCTGCGTCAAAACACCGAACAAGAATCAATCAGCCTCTCTGAAAATGTTCCTATGTGGCTATCTCTTTCTGAAATAGAACGAAAAATGTGGATGAATGTCTATAAAATAGCAGCACTTATTTTAGAAAAAATAATAGAGTTGACTCGCATACAGGGTATGCAACCTGGTAACTATTATGATTTTGACGACCAATTGTTAGGTGTAGAATTGGAACAGAGAAACTTCTGGAACGTTAAATTCGCCACTACTGAACAGGCGATAATAAAATATATAGAAAATTGGAAAAAGGTGTTGCCTGTATCAGAAGAAAGTGATATCCCCATAGAAATTTCAACTAAAGTCGGTTTTGAGCAACCTTTATATTTTATTAAAACAAGACCAAAATATAACACTCTTCATTTTCTTAATATTGAAATCAAAAATCTAACCAACGGTGGGGTATTAGATTCACGACTTTTAAATTTTGTTACAGAATTTATAACGATAACTCAAACAAGTGATATTAAATATACTTTACTTAACTATGCACAAAATATAAGCCGTGGTTTATTCCAAGCCGCTTTAGTTGGAAAATCACTACTACTAATACCATCTACTATCCAAAATGCGATAACGATAGGCGCTAACAGCTCAACAAGTTTAGTAAATCCAGCAAATTTTAACAGTTCTACTTTTATACTTTTTTTTAGAATGACATTATCCTTTTTAGAGACTACTTACTCTAGTATACCATGGCGTTTGCTGTGGACAAATATAACTCTGAATAATACCCTTATGCTTGCGTCTATAACGTACAGTTTGTGTCATTTATGGAATACTGGAACCGCACCACGACTTAGAAAACCTGAATCTGAAGTTGAATTAGTTGAACTTATTAGGGAACGTATTATTGAAATACCTATTTTTACTAAAATTAACTCGCAACTACAACGACACATTCTTAATGTTTGGGGTATAGAGCAATCTAGTGTTCAAGAATCACCAGTTCTAAGATTACAAGGTATTTATCTAAATTTAATTAAAAAACCAGGTTTAGCCGTTATTTATCCTAGCATAATATCATATTATAGAGAAAATAGACCTGAAAAAAATCCCGATACATTATACCGAGAGTTAAATATTACTGAAATTGAAAAATTGTTAAATGATCCTGGATTAGAAGACGCTCTCAATTTATATACCGCTATTAACAGCGATAATGGTATTACCGATTCTAAACTATTAGACACTTATTTGAGCCAATTTGATATTACAAATATCATAGAAATAACAGGAGCTGCGCTTAACTCTTTATCCACACCAGATATACTACCACCCGCACCAGCAGCACCAGCAGCACCAGCAGCACCAGCTGGACCAGCCGCAGCCGCAGCCACACAATTTGGTAAGTTGGCTAAAGTTTTTAAACCCTACAGAGAGTTCGTTTTTGATGTCAAGACAACGGGGGCTAAACGAGGTATTTATGTAAAAACACGTTTCGGCATTAAAAAAGTTAAAGACGATAAATACGGGTTATATGTAACAGCAGACGGCAAAAAATTCCACCTTTATAAATGGGGACGACCTTAAAAAGGTTATTTTTTTATTTTTGTTTTAAAATTTTTATTTTTACATGCTGATTTTTTCTGGGATAAATTCTGCTATTTTCAATATTAAACTTTGTGGCAATTTTTTCGCCAGCTTTTTGTTATCCGATAAATGGTACCACCTCTTGAGCGGTCCCAACTTAGTCCGCTTTACTGCTATATTCTTAAGTAAGGGAACCGCTTTTTTTATAAATTCAATATGTACCACATCTCGTTTTCTAAATCGCATTTTCCTATTAAATGTAGCAGTTACCAATCGGTTATGCTTTTCCAAGGCGTCATCGTATTCTTCCTGCGCCTTATTCAACTTTCTTACTAAATAATACATTATGGTTTTTACGTGCCTCAAAAGAGGGCTTTTTATTTGTGTTTTTACGGATTTTATTTAGTCGCTGTCGCTGTCTTCGTCGTCGTCTCTTTTTGCCGCATTTTTTTTCGGCATTACACGAACTTCATGCTGTTCGTCTTCGTCTTCGTAACAAAATACGATGTGGGTTCCAACACCCGTCTTCGAAATTTTCGTTACGGTATTAGTGTGGTTCATGATTTTGAACCAATTTTACGTGCCTCAAAAGAGGTCTTTTTTATGTAATAGTTTTATCTCCGCAATCTAACCAACTACCTTAACTTCCGTATCTTCCATCTCTTCCTCGTGTTCCTCGTCCTCGTCTTCCTCGTCTTCCTCGTCTTCCTCGTCTTC
>MDSZ01169779.1_pt1 | contig 10781 bp, 27 predicted proteins | sample 811201 | NCBI WGS metagenome assembly MDSZ01 (sample SAMN05326647, study PRJNA326480) | marine metagenome | isolation source: seawater | place: Indian Ocean: North | collected 2010
ACACCGTTTCCCCATCCTTTTCCTGTTAGTTCTATTTGTTTCGGGTTGACTTCTGTTATTGGTGCGTCAACTATGTTACACGCTGCGATCAGTCCTTCTCTGCAGTGGCGTGCGAGTATCGGTTCCGAGAAGAAAACCCACAGGTGGTAGCCTTTGGAACGTGAAATTTCCACCCAGGATGCCACGTTCAGTTGCTTCAATAATTCTTGTACGTTTAATGCGTGTATTAATGATTCTTCTTCTCCTACATCCCAGTCTACGCAACCCCAATAAACCATGTATTTAGACGCTCCCGTTTCCTGCCCTTCTGAGGCTTCTTTCACCTCTAACAGTGGGTACACCCCGATGGGTAGCTCACGAACGCTTAGATGGTCCTCTACGGCGGTCTGAAAGGCAATCCCGTCTGCTGCACAAAACCCTCCAGACCAGTCTTGCATAGGTCTGAAATCTGACCCTGCTTTAGCTATCTTCCCGCCTCTGAAAAGCTCACTGAAAGCGACACTCGTTTCACTCATCTTCTGGCACCAGCTCATCCGTGTAAGGTTGAATGTGACCAGCAGTCGAATCCAAATAATAAGTGTGATCCAACAAACGTGCCGTTCTCTTATTCTTACACAAATTAACGTTAATACTGTGTTCGTGGTATTTCGTTTCCCAATTAGATAAACCGTACTTGTCACGCTTACGGTAAATCTCAACCACAAAAATAGCTTCCTGCTCGCCACCGTACCTGCCCGCATACAACCCAGCGGGGCGACCTGGTTCACCCGAACCGCGCCCAGCTTGATGCACCAACCCGACAGGGACACGCTGCTTCTTAGCCCAACGTTTAACATTCTGAGCTTTTGTAGTCACACCAGTAGCGTCAGCGTCACCACCAGGTAACAACTCTAGGTAGTCGATCATCACAAAAGCAGGATCTCTACCCCACCATGCTCTAGCCTCATCCATAGCTGTCGCCATGTCCTCCAACCTTAACGACTCGTCAATGATAGCGACACGGGAAAGTTCGTTAGCTCCCGCCTGTTCCAAATCTGCTAACAGATCCTTGTCGCCTTCTTTGATGCCTTCCTCAACTGACGCTGATGATCTACCTCGTAGCAGACAGTAAAGTTTCATCGTGACCAGTTCCCTAGGTTCATCCATTGAGAAGATGACTACGTGAGCGTCTGGTTGGTTGACTAGGTTCCACACGATACTGTTCAACAGCATTTGCGATTTGCCTGTGTGTGATCTACCTACGACCATCATCACTTCGCCACGCCCGACACCGCGGGTAGCTAAATCTATTTCACTGAGTCCCAAATACCAGCGTTCTGTCGGGTTTGAAACGAAACCTATCAGGTTGTCTACAACCGAGGAGGTTAAAACAAACGAGGTGGGTTTCTCTCCGCCTGGTGCGGGTGGGTGTACTTCGGAAGGAGTTTCGCCTGCAACAGTTTGTTGCGCTGCTGCGAGGCGACGACTCACTTCTTCGGGGGTTTGTATTTCCATAGGTTATAGGCGTGCGCGTATCTGCTTACCTATTTTTCCTAGTTCTTCACTGTCTTTACCAGTGAAAGGACACACAAAATGGTCAGGTACTTGTGAACTGCCATCTTGGTTAGACAACCATAGTGCTTTGTTGTTGTCTTTCTTGTGTTTATAGTCGGGTCCTTTAAGGTTGTTGAACGTGCCGTCTAGTTTCTTCTCCCAGTTGGGGTTCCACCAGTCGCCTTTGTTGTTCATCAAGTCATCCCAGTATGACGCTTTGTCGCTACCACTGGCGGCACTATTCCCCTTGGCAGGTTTCGCCACGGGATCACTCGTGTTGTTTGAGGGAACACTTTTGGAAAGCCTTCGCACTCCTTGTTCTGTCACCTCATATCCGACTCCCAAAGCCTCATAGTTAGCCATGTCGAGAGTGGTTCCCCATTCTTCGATCTGTTTAACTATTTCTTCTTGGGTTGCGCCTTCAGCTACCGTGATGGTCACTGAACATGACGCTTCAGCAGGCTCATAATCGCCTGTTTGTATTACTTGTCTACGGAAAACCGTAAACGAATTGCCTTCTGGCATAATAGTTTCTCCTAACTATAGTTGCTTGAACGGGTCTGGACCCGCAAACCTACCACGACATGTTGACCATGCGCCACACCACTTTGGTGAACAGTGCCAACCACTCATTTGGAGAGGCCACACTGGTAGGTCTGCTGTGATTAGTGTCCCCGCTGACCGAGCAAGAGCAACCAAACTAGCCCAGTCTGCGGGTCCACATTCGACAACGTTGCGATGAACTTTGCCTTTCACAAGATGAACGAACTCGAACTCCATCGGTTCGTTGATGCCACCGTCAATCATTGAGGCGACAGCGAACGTGTAAGCGGCAGCTTGAAGCGACCACCGTTTCTTCTCCCAGTCGTCAGACGGTTTACGACCAGGGTTTTTCCAATCGACTATGGGTGCGGGGTGGTGTTGCAGTAAATCTATCGTGCCGTGTAACCATATTTCAGGTTTGTGATCCACCACTAAAGGTATTTCAAATTTGTGTTCAACAGCTTGAGGGTTCAAGTCGGGGCGCACCTCATCCCACCACACGGCAGAGTTCAGCTCGATTATCTCCACACATTCTTCTTCGTTCTTGTGGTTCCATCTCATAATCTCATGGGCGTTAGTGTTCCAATACGACAATGAGTCGGCTATCGTCTGATCCCGACTGGTGTGTTCACCCGTGTCGATGAAAGTCTGTAAACACACTTCGATGCCGTGATGCACAGCGCTACCTATCATCGTTGAAGTGGACTCGGTGGATTTAGAGACGCCCAGCATGTCCTGTCTCGCACGTTCAGGACACATAGCTAAACTACCCAGCCATGACTGTCTGAGGATGATCCTGTCATCTTCTAACCACACTGATTTTTGTACCATGTGTTACACCTTAACATATATTCTTGACATGTAAACTATTTCCCCACTAGGCTAGTACTAGGCTAGGCTAGGCAAGCACAAGTATTGACTACAACCGAGCATACCAAGTGCTAGTACTAGGCTAGGCTAGGGGACAGTTGCTTTCTGACAGCTTCTAAAATTATTCTCGCTCCCAGCACAGGAACTGCCATTCCGATCTGTTTTCTAACCGACTCTTTACCGCCCACAAAGTTGAATGAGTCGGGGAAAGTCTGAAACCTGGCGCGTTCACGGTTGGTTAAAGCTCTGTCCTCCCAATGGTATCCGTGACCTCCTCCACCCGAATTGGCAAGAACCGTGTAAGCAGGCTTATCGGGGTGGGTTTTACGATATGAGTTAGACATCTGCGGTTTCCAATTTAATTGTAAATGTTCAGGCAAATCTGCTTGCCAAACATTCTCACCAGGTTTTATATAAGACAACCTTTCCACCGTTAACTTCGGATGCTTGGTTCTCTCATTGTTTGTAGCCCACTCAGGAATATCTGAGAGAGCTTCACGAGCTGTGACTATCCGACCAGAGGGTTCAGGTACTTCAAACTTCAAACCGAGATCGTTACGAAACCCGACTATCACATACCTGTGTCTTGATTGAGGCACACCATATTCCTCAAACTTGTATTTGTGGACACTCAACTCGTAACCATAATCACCCGCACCTGCAAGAGCATCAGTTATTATTTCCAAAGCCCCATCAGCGGTGATACCCGACACGTTCTCAGCTACAAAAAACTTAGGGTTGTGAAAATTCAGATACTCCACACCGTAAGAATACAAACCGCCAAAAGAACCATCCAAGCCTTCACTCTTACCAACAATCGAAAAGTCGTTACAAGGAAACCCGTACATGAAACCATCCACATAAGGTAACTGTTCAATGTTGATTTCTTTTATGTCAGCACACCAAACATTATGTGACACGTTCATAGAAAACGTAGCGACAGCATCTAACTCGTAGTCGATAGCAAACTTGTGATCGAAACCTGCTTGTTTAGCGCCAAGAGCCATGCCGCCAGCGCCACAAAAAAACTCTCCAACAGTAAACATCATTCTGTTTCTTTTTCGCCTTGTATGACCTTAAAGTTTCTTTCCACATCAGGTTGCTCGGTTTCTTTCTGCACTCTCTGATACTGCGGTGAGATCAGTTCAGCTAACTCTGATAAAAAATATTCGTAAGCTGTTTGTTGGTTGTAAACAAAATCCCCGATCCGCGTTAACGCTTCCTGGATGGTGAGATAGTTGATGCCTACAACGTCAGCTAATGTTTGCTCAGGGAGGATAACTATTTCCTCTAAGCGTTGCAGTCGTTCCTCGATGGTTTGTTCTTCTGACATGTTCTTCCTTTCGGTTGGTGGTGAGAACAGGAGGGGCTAAAGAAAGGAAGTTAACCTAGCCCCCCCTGTCCTCGACAAGAGGAGGGTTTCTTGTTGTGTATAAAAGTAGTTGACTGAGACCAGTACGTCAAGTCTCTACGGAACTTAATAGCTTCTCTCTCCATTGCAACGCAAATTTACGGCAACTGCTACAAGCCTTGTGGGTGCAACCCTCTAAAGGAGGTTTATACCTTGCGCTAAAAGACCACGCCAAGCTGTCAGCGCTCGTTAAAAGATCGTGATTGATTAAATAACCATCACCTTTAACCCCAAAGCCATGCAATTTCAAAGGTTGCAAAGTTCGTATTATTTGAGTTATTTCAATGAGAGCGTTACGTCTACACACAGAACCCAACCCGACTGTAGCTTCCTGTGTGAGATCAACACCCGCTTTCTCATACATCTCAACACACTTAGGGTAATCGTCATGTTCCCACCCCTGCAATACGGGTATAACAAGATCACCTAGCAACTCTCTCAGCTCTAAAAAGTTTTCGATAGTTAAAACTTGATGGTCGTGAACTGTTAAACCTGTGGCTTTCAACGCAGACGTTTCACACATCCAATCCTGCGGAGCTACCCAGTCCAGGTTACCTATCTCATTCACGTAACGTGAAACTATGTCAGCGTATTCCTTAGCGGACATTTGCCAACCGCCTTTCATGTGCAACTCTGTAAACCCACCGCTGTCTAAACACCATCTGTGAGTAGAGGGTTTAAGGTTCTTTAGTTTCTCTAATCTTCTGCGTGACACAAACAAAGGAACATTAACAGTAGGATCTTTTAGCCAGTCTGTTTGGTGTGTGCCTAAATAAAAAGTCATCCTTTACTCTGAACCCCATGAACTGTACGAAACGCGGTGGTTGATAGCACGTTTACGTTCAGGTTGTTTAGCTTCCTCGTCACGTTGCCTCAAATATTCTTCGCGGGTGATTGAAGTGTGTTCACCCGATGGTGTTATGCCCATCATCTTTCCTTTCATTGTTTGTTTCATAAACTGCTCTGGCGAAACCCAACGGTGTCACAGAACGCAACTCTCCTCTGTCCTCAGCTTTAGCTGTGAAGAACATGCTGTGTATTCTGTTATCAGGTTCAGTATCACTGGTGATTGAACGTGTGGGTGGCATAACAAAACCGTTGCCAGTCCACAGACAAGTTTTTTTAGTGTACCAATCATCGGGACACCACCAGGAATACTCATGCGGATGGAACGTGTAGTCAGGTTTACGCCAATAAGTGCTGATAGTAGACACGGGGTTCTCAATCATGTACGGGGCATCGTACGTTTCGCAGAACTCTGCGGCAGTAGCGAACAAATCAACAGACTCAGCTAACTTACGCAGCCCCTTACCTTTGAACCACCTGGCGCCACTCACACTCAGATGAGTGCAAGGGGGGAACGCTGAGATAAACGCAACACCTTTACGTTCCCACTCAACCATTAGTTTCACTGGTGGATGGGTGTGTAAATCCCAACCCAACCTCCATACCCCCAAATTGTCTTGAGTTGTATCAGATGGATGCTCTATGTCTACGATCCAACACTCATACCCAGCTTCAAGCCAAGGTTGCACCATCACTCCCGACTTGTCGAATAAAGAAACCACAACCTTACTCATCTTTAGACTCCCAGTCGCGTGTCAACGCGCTCACATACTCGACAGCTCTGTCATAATCCTGGAACAGTTCACGGATACGCCCATCCTGGACAACCACCCACCTGCTCGTAGACAGACCAGCGCCCATCGGAATGATCCTGCGTTGTATCTTCAAATCAGTTCTCATACTGATACCTCAGCTGTTGAGGGTAGAGACTTACCGCACCCCCATACGATCAAGCCTCCACCCGTCAACATCCTGTCACCCCACCAACGGTGAAGTGAGAGACTGTATAGCGATACGTTTACCATCAGCGTAAGTATGCACCCTTATCTTGATACCTCTACGCTTACCCGCCTGGTATGCGGAAGATCTGAAAGAGTCTACCTTAGTATTAAAATCTATTCCTTGTGATAACACTCTAGGCACACCGTCAAACCACGACTCCCAGTCGTAGCTCTCTGTGCGTTGTACTGATTTGGGAAACTCGGTTAATATCTCTGCCATTAACCTCTCCTTTCTGTTACTGCGAGACCGCTCTGATCCCAACACTTTTTAGATGGACTCCAATGTTTAGAGCCACCACCATTATAAAATAAATCTGCTGCTGTTGCCACGTTCGCTTCCAAATCAAACGGACTGAAACCTCCCATGTTTGCGGCTTCTGATCTAAAAGACCAGTACTTTGCTAAAATTTGGAAAGCACCCACAGCTAAAGCATCAGACACAGCATCATTGTGCGTGTCATCAGGCATCGCACTACTCTCACAAAAAGCAACCCTGAGCGCCCACTCTGAGTGGTCATCAAGCCAATAGATATCAACCAATTCTCGTAAAGTTTTCTTATCATCGTGAAACCTGGTAGGCAGATCAGGATGCCAGTCAGCTAACACCGCTTCAGCACCACCCAAATACTTTACGTGAGCTTTACGTGTACGCGAACCATAAATACCATCAACCTGCTGCATCCCTAAAAACTCTTGCAGTTCGACTACATCAGAGCCACGTTTATACATCCCAAATGGATAGTTATACATCAACGTTGGAGCTGTCACAGAGGCAACCCACAGCTTGTCCAACACCGTAGTCGTAGTCGTAGTTGTGGTCGTTGTTGTAGTCAACACGGGCGGCGATGGTCGCTGCGCCTCATGCAAAGGCACATTCGGATACCACGCCACCAGGATACAACACGCTCCAGCTATGAGTAGTTTCATTCAAAATCCTCTGGCATCGGATCACGCTCTTGTCTAATGGCACGTAGCTTGTAAAATTCCTCCAAGATACGATCCAACTCTTGTAAATCTTCCAAATATTCTTTCATCTTACTCATCTAATTTTCCTTTCTAAAAGCCACTCATGCCAAGTCGTATGGCATCAGGATCTCCCGTTGGTGGATCAGGATCAGGCGCACAGTCATAACACAAATCCCCCTCATCCCTGTCCTCGTCCTCTATAAACCATTGAAAGTCTGCTTCAACAGGATTCCAACGTGGATTGTCGTACCCCTTCTTATTACAGACCACACACTTCACCTTGAAACACCTACCAGGTGCTTTTCTGAAGTGCCAGCGCAACAGCTTACGGAACTCCTTCCATCTAGTATCAGGCATCAATAACCCCTTCCTTCTGTGAGATCCCAAATCGTTTCATTAAGTCTGTCATTCTCAAGTAACAATTTGAGTTGTTTTTCATACCACGATTTATTTTCTTTATGCTGCGCCCAGCACAAACGACTAAGTTTAATGATGAGCGCCACCTCTAATATGATTATCATTATGGATGCTTCAGTAGGCATTAGCCCTCCTCCCATTCATCACAATTAATACATACTGTGTCATCTGACTCAAGACTTATATCTTGTTCAGACTTTTCTTCTTCACATATAACACAAGCAGGCATTAGCCCTCCTCTATCAGAGCGTCATCCGTTGACAGCTCACTATCAAAGTCCATGTTGTCAACATCAACCTGGCATGTGCTTGCCATGTCAGACGGACACCAATGCTCCATATTCCACCCATGAGGTGAACCATTGAAATCTTCCTGTTCATCTGTTTGTTGAACAATCATAGTTATTTTATATTGACTAGGCATCATCTTTCCTTTCTTTCATATCCTTTACAGCATCTTCAATCTGTTCTATCAGATCCAGGGCTACATCCTCCTCCATGAACACGCACATGAACTCAGGATCGCCAACCTTCAACACCATGCAACTATTCGATATGGCACGAACCCTTAGCTGTCCATTTGAATCATGTAGACTATGTTCTGTCTTGACACGCGGGTTTATATTTCTCTCCCAATAAAAATTGTCACTCATTATTCTTTCTCTCCTTTATCGGGGCGGCCCAGAATGTAAATAGCGTTCTGAGTTTCAACAGCACCGTTCTCAGTTAACAAACCAGCAACTATCGGACTGGTTTTAATAGTATCCCAAAGTTGACGCTCCTCTATGTCAGTGACATAAGACTCGCCAAGTATCCGACCATCCGATAACAAAATCCAACCACCAATAAACCCTTTGAAAGGTTTGTTTGTATCCAAATCAACCATCAGCTCTCCTCCATTCTTGATTCTTCCAAATGAACACTCAACAAATAATCAGCACGCGCCTCTTGCTCCTGGTCGATACAAGGCTCATCAGCATGATAAACAGACACACAACACCACGCACACTCAACATTATGAGCCTCACCAGTCTCAAGATCGTAGTCTGTCCCAATAAAATGATGCTTATTCATCCTCATCCTCCTCTAACTTTTCAAAACAACTATCACACAAATAATACCCAGAACGCACACCAATAAACTTACTACGATCCGCCTCCGACCTGTCAGACCACACCTCCTGCACAAACAACCCATTAAAAATGTAATCGAACCATTCAGGTAGCGTACATTCCACCGTGTCAACAGTAAAACAACCCTCACCATCACAAACAGGGGTGTCTAAAGAAATAGTTTCATCTTTAGTTAACCTCATCATCACACCTCCTGGCTAGTTCATTGGCTAGTTCATTCATCTCACGCTCAAAACGAGACTCAAGAGCTGTCTGCAGCCTAGCTACCTCCTCTTTCAGACCAGTAAGAGCTTCCTCCATCTCATCTAGCACATCGTCAAAAGTCTTAACTTTTTTAATAGGCATCGGGATGATCGGTCTTGTTACCTCATCGGGTAACGGTGGTAATTTATAACTCACATTCACTTCCTTTCTGTAATTGTTGTAGCCTCCATGACTACAATCTTATCATTGCACACTTTAATTGTTTTTGTCAACTCTTTCATAACATTCTTTACAAGAACCAACAGGATCACCATCTAAAGTCTCCATACCAGGTACCTGAGTACCCATCTCACTCATACGCAACCCACTACTACCACAATCTAAACAAAACCAAACAGCCTCCCACTCTCTACGCTTATGACGTAAAGCTGTTCTCAGATCATCTAACTGTTCTCTATTCACAACAACCTCCTTTCCAACTCAGAAATCCTACGTTCCGCATCCATTAATGCCTTAAACAAAACCAAAAACGACTTACACGCGCTAGTCTCAAAATCGTCATCACTATTAGGCTCTAACCATTCCAAAAACTCTGGCAGTGCTGGCACATTCTCAGCATATTTGAAGCTTCTTTTCATCATCTCCACCGTGTAATCATTAAACATTTTTATCCTCCTATACTCTATAAAGGGTAACTAACTTCCTAAAACGGAAAAATTATTTACTATTTTTTCTAAACGGTATTGGTTTATCATGGAACTTCGACACGATCCCCAACTCATCACGCAAGCTGTCAATCCTAGTGTTCCTACGTTCCCACCTTAAGACCAGTAAATAGCATAGAAACAACCATATAAAAAAGGCTAGCTGTAAACTCACGACCACACCCCCAGCTTCACACCCAAACTACTCATAGCCTCCAATGATCTAGAATCATATTCTTCCCAATCACCCTCATCGACTCTATCTTCTATCATTATCTTCCATTGGTGAATAGCTGCACATAACAATTCAAATTCCTCATCGGATAATTCCATAGTATGAACAATAGTAGACATTTATCCAACCTCCTCAATGTTAGTAACCTCTACCTCCACATATTCCCATTCTGACGGCATACAACCATCATCTAACTCAATAAAAGTATCCCAATTATCTCGCATATCATCTAACGAAACGTCATCATCAAACTCTTGACTAACCTCATACTCTATTTCCACCCTAATAGTAGCTGTAGCTTTCTTCATTATCTATTTTCTTCCTTTCTAATAGTTTATTTTCTCCCAGATAAAAATTATTTATCCAAATCCATATAATCCTTATCATCATCACAACAAATATCTTCGATATAACGCTGCAACAAATAAATAGCTGTCAGCTCTCTAGCCTTCACGGGGAAGGTCTTAAACCACTCATAGTTAGTAGAACAAAATTGATTACTGTAAGACATAGCGCCACGCTTAACGGGATAACTTAAACCCTTCAACGCCTTATCAATATCAAAATTGCCACGCTTAAAATGCCTACGCAAATTCTTTAACGCATACACAAGATGAGTATAAGCGTCATAATCATTCTCGATAAAAAGCTGCAATTCTGTAGCCTCAATATCCCACCTATCTTCCTCATATCTAGACACAAGATCTGCAAGATATTCTTCCCGCATTTCCTCATCACTTACACAATAACCCTCTACTGTATTCATATTATTTTTTTTCCTTTCTATTCTCAACAGTTTAATCTGCTGTAAATTCTATCGCCAAACACCATTAATTAACTTAGTATGACTTGAAAACGCATCTACCTCCTCGATCTCAAAACCATCCAACCTTACACTATGACCAATCAAACTAGGAAC
>MDSZ01244370.1_pt1 | contig 10781 bp, 8 predicted proteins | sample 811201 | NCBI WGS metagenome assembly MDSZ01 (sample SAMN05326647, study PRJNA326480) | marine metagenome | isolation source: seawater | place: Indian Ocean: North | collected 2010
CCACGAGACTCTTATAAAAATTTAAAATTTAAAATGAACAATATAATAATACCAAATGGTATTCATACGGAATTATTCAAAAAAGATTATGGAATAGAAAGAAACATGAAAAGATTTTGTTGGACTTGTAAATTTACAAACGGGCTATATAATACATTAAAATATTGTTGGCCTGTAATTATTAAAAATCACCCAGATGCAGAACTTCATATATATTACGGATACAGATCAACTGATAGTAAATTAAAAACCGAATTAAAAAGTTTAATGACACAGGATGGTATTCATTATCATGGTAGAGTTAGCCATGAAGAAATTGCTAAAGAATTTCAAAGATCCAGCTTTTTATTTTACTATGGACCAAGTCCTCAAGAGTTAGATTGTGTTTCAGTTATGGAAGCTCTTGTATCGGGGTGTATTCCTATATTATGGAATAGAAACACTTATTCTTGTTTTCTTGGATTACAGTCTAAGGAATCACCTTATGAAATAGAATCATACGAGAATTTAGGAAGTAAATTGGCAGGATTACTAATTAGTGATCCTCATAGAAATACTGCTATTGAACAATTTAAGAAATCATCATCTATAATTTCAAATGAAATGGCAACAGAAATACTTATTGAAGCATTTAAAGGTAGAGTTATTTCAGAAAAGAAAAATCCTCAAAAAGAATATGAAAGATTAATTGCTAAAAAAGAATCTAATATACCTGAAAATATCAATCTACAAAATTATGTTGATTCTTCGGATGAATCTGATTCTGAAGTTGAATATGAAAGTGATTCTGAGGATGAAGTTAAAAAAGAATTTATTGAATCAAATGAATTTACTGGTTCAAAACCAGGTTATATCTACAAAAATGGAGATAAAGGATTAGGTTACTATAAAGTAGATGTCGAAAATAATTCTGTATCAACATAAATTTACTAATAAAATTGAATAATTATAATATTCGATAATAATTATTTAATTTAATGAAATTTTACTTATTTATATTAACTGTATTAATGGGAGGTTATGTTTATAAAAACCTTAATGATAAAGCACTAATGATTGATGATATTTGCAAGGTTGAAGATAATAATTTATTTCAAGATCCTTTTCCTACTTGTAGTCCGGATCAAGAATTGAAATATATTTTTAAAGAAAAAGAAAAGCTGATTATGAAATATCAAAAAGAAATTTTGGATAGAGCATGTAGTAGTAACTTTGATGAGTTTACAAAATATTCTATTGAAGAAACTTATCAAAAGGAGCCAAATATGATTTTGGTAAATGACATTACTAATATGGAATATTTTGTTGACTTTAATAAAATGGGATGCTTTGATTATGATAAAATTAATTTTATTAAAAAACTATATAATTTCAGGGTCAAAGAAGAATTAAACAAAAAACAAAAAGTTTATCAAATTTTGTACTATTGTATTAAGTTTACTAATTTGGTAATTTATGTTCCAGTTATGTTATTTTCGATATTTTCTGCTTCTTTCATTAGTCTATTATTTTAAAAATTGAAATTTTATAGCAATTTATAAATTGGATTGATATTAATGAATTATGAAAATTTTATAAATGAAATGTCACTGGTACCAGCTACTCATTCTAATCAGTTAACAATAGTTATTTCAGATGTCTATTTAACTCTTGCTGACTTAATTTTGAAAAAGATTCTTAAAATGGATCAACAATTGTATTACTACTTCAACAATTATTGTCAAATGGTTAAGAAATTTGCAGATGATGTTATCGAACTTACCTCTGAAGTGAATGAGCTTTATGACGAAGAACTTGATGAAGAATGTCAAACAAAAATAAATGCGTTTAATAAAGAACTTCATAGGTTTTTTACTGATACGATTAAAATTGGTTTCGAAGCATGTTCATCTAACCCGGAAATTATTTCATCGCTGATTAATATTCAAGAGGTATTTAAGGAGGAATTTAAAAAATACAATCTTGAATATTACATAACAAATGCAAATAGTGAATGGATTATAAGGAAAGTTAAAATAGAAACTAATCTTAATAAAAGCATAGCTACAATTACTAGATTGAGTACTAACAGTAGTTCTTTGACACAAAGACTTCTTTCTTGGGTTACTGATAAACTATTTGATACAAAACCTGTTCCTCAATTAGAAAATAAAGAAACAAGATTTATTACCAATTAATAAAAATTTAATAAAGGTGGCTGTTCACTTTCAAGTAATTTTTTATTTATTGTATGATATTGTATTCCTAACCAATGAAAAATAATTTTTTTATATTCTTGAGGTACATTTTCAGATATAGTTAAGGTGCTAATTAAATTAGTTAATTCATCAACATCTTCTATTTTTTTAATTTTATTATCAATATCTAAAAGATTCATTTTATTAAACTTATCGACTAAAATTGTATCAATATCGGTCATTATATTTTAAATAAATTTAATATTTATCTTTAAATATCAATATTTTTTAATTAATAAAATTTGAAAAAATAATTTTTATTTTAAAAAAATGTACTTATAATGGAAAATAATAGAAGAATTTATGTAAGTAATTATCCAGTAAACTCTTATACATTTACAAATACAGTTCCCTTGTATGATTCACGCAGTGTGGCTAATTATAATCAAAAGAATTATCCATCAAATAATACTAATTATAAACCATATGTTTCTAAGTATAATAGTTACAAAAATATTATTGGTGAAGGGATGTATTTAAAAGATCTTTTTGATAAAAGCTATTATGATTTTTCTACAGCAGTTGGAGATTCTGTAACCGGTAAATTGTCATCTACAATTGATGTAGCAAAATATCTACCAGCAAATAATGCAGTTAGATCAGGGTTATTTTTATTTGATTCTGTTGGATCAATTTCAGCATGTATGAGCAATCAGCAAAGCTATCTAGAAAGCCATAATATTTTTACTTCAGAAAATAATACTATAGCTAATTATTATTGTACCTCTTTGTCTATGGAATCTAACATTCCATTAACGTTCACTCCAGGACAAGAACGGGATAGGTTACATAGAATTGACTATCTTCAAAATCTAGGTCCCGAACTATTGTATAATTTTAATAGTCAAGATAATGGTATAATTGATTCTTTGACAACAAATTATTACCGTTATATTAATGGACCTATTTACAATGCTATAGGTGCTCTATATGGGATTAACGATTATAAAAATATTATATTTAGGCCTGTGGGTAATTTTGTTACAAATAGTTTGAATGATATTTATCAAGATCAAATTATAACGGTAGATGATTATGGTATTCTTGATGATGATGAATATAGTTTATTGAATTATGATGTAGTATTAACAGATACTAATCCACAATATTCATTGGCAGATATTAATAATGATGTTCATTTTTCAATAACAAATGCTGGAAATCTAAATATTAATCTTATACCTACTCAGTATTTGTATTTAAATCATGTACCTCAGTTTGAGACAAGAAAGTTTGATGGTAAAGTGAGTTATTCCAATTTTACCTTTGCATGGGATCCATCCATAAGTCAAGCTAATGATTATACTGTTCTTGGAAACTTTACAGTTAGCTATAATAATTTCAGTTACAGCTTTAATATTTTTCAAAAAAATAGAACTTTCTCTGTTTCTGCCTCATATGATGGTGAAAAAGCTTCTTATGGTGCATCTGGAGATTTCTTATGCCTATTTGATAAAAATGTTACAATTGATTTTAATGATTCTCATATCAATTCTACATCTGAACTTCATTGGAACATTAACGATGGATTTTATCGTTCGGTTGATATTGATGATGAAATTCTTGATATTCATGTTCATGCTAAGGGAGGTAGTACAAGATCTGCTGTTGAAAATGCTAAGATAGATTATGAAAAACAATATAACACCAAATTTTATTGTTTCACTGGAGTACCACCAGAAATTGCTAATATGGATACACAACTTACTGATAGAGATATTGTTTTTTGTGAAAAAACTAATGAAATTTGGTGTGAGATTAATAATGTTACAGATGAAGAAAAAGAATATTATTTCTCTAATAACAGAAAAGCTACAGATGATGAATTAAAAGCTTTTTTGATCAAAAAGAAAAATGAGAGAACTTCTGAACAAGATTCACAACTGATTTTACAACTGGAAGCTAATAGAGCTGATTATGCTGATCATTCTGGAATTTATTCAGATGAAAATATAGCTATTTGGAAAAATGAAAAGACGTATTTGTATTGTGGATTTAGCCCAGATTCTCTAAATCTTGGTGAAGGGACTTTATCCAGGTACTTGAGGATGATTCAAGTCAGATTTAATGAAACTATATTTGATTTCTGGTGTGATGTTAATGATGTGTCAGAAGATGAAATGGAAACTTTTTTCAAAAAAAAAGGTGATTCTCCAGAAATTGAAAATGATGATGATAATGGTAAAACTTCTGATGTTAAAGATGGTTCTACTAAAACTAAAAAACTAATAACTCTTTTTGAAACATATCTAGCCAAAAAAAATAAAGAGATTGAAGACTTTCAAGAATTCTCAACTAAAAAAGCTAAGAAAAGATCTGAAAAAGATAATAATGATTTAATTAGTAAATTACATAGTGAAGAACAAGAAGCATTAGGTCATACAGGAAAATACTCAAGGATTGAAATAATTAAATTTGCTAATTATAAATTACTTGAGTATAATTTAAGTAAAGAAAATCTTTTGAATACTCTAAGCTCATCTGCATTAACAGTAGGTGCAAGCACTCTAGCATATGTCGATCGTGATATAGCAATTATTACAAATAAAGGAATGGTATATTGTTTTTTGAATAAAACCAAGCAATTAGTTTCAACTTCAGCACAAATATTTTTTACTCAAACAATAACAAATCATGCTGTGACAACAATTGGTTTGTGTGAATTTGCAGATGATTGGGCCGATTCCTATTTGAATAATGTAATTGCTCCAAATATTTATGGAAGTATTTCATCTACATTATCAGTAGTTAGCGTTCTATCAAATGGAAATTATAATAAGTTGAATACAGGTGACAAATTTAGATTATTTGGAGAAAATATGATTAGGATAAATTCCTCAAATATTGTCAATTATGCTGGTGCTAAAATGGGTATTAAAAGTGCAACTCTCGTTCCATATACTGGAAAGTGTTTGTTAACAAGTTTTTTTGGAAAATCTATTGCAACAAAGATTTTACCAATAATGCCATTTGCTCAGAGCACCGGAATGTTCTTAGCTTTTAGGTTTTTAAATTATTTATTGAATAAAGATCGTTGCAATATTGATACAGCAGATGTTGATAGGAAGGTAGAAATTGTAAAAAGACAGAAAAAAACGAATACCTGTATTGATATCATTAAAGATAAGACAGTTACAAGAATTGATAAGGAAATTGTTCTTAGAGAAATGGTGAATGACGGTTTAATTTTACCTGAAACACCAACAGAATTCAATGTGAAATTTTAGTTTATTTAATAAAAATTGAATTATTTTTTTTTATTTTTAATGACTTAATAACTAATGGGTTCAAGCCAATCAACAAAGAAAAGTAAAGAAAAGGAAGATGTTAATAGCCCTCAGTTCCATCTAGATACTATTAGAGAATTGAACTCCAGATTTTCAAATACTCTCGCAGAAATTCAAAGATGTTATGATTTTATTGATGTCAAGGCAAACACTATTAATAGTTTTTCAAAAAACAAGGCTAAACTTTTTGATATTTCTATTAAAATATTCGAAGAACTTAACCAATTATCAAAAGATGGAGATGAGTCTTTGCATATTGAAGAAGTATTAACTAATTTGGATGCTGTCCAAAAATTAATTTCAACCCGGTATATTTCATCAAGAGATTGTAAATCGATGGGAGTAAAAGATGGTACAATGGATGGTTTTATACAAAGAAATATATCCAGTGATTATGATACCAATTATTATTTAGATAGTGGATATTTTTCTACTGCACCAATTTTTGGTAAAATTGATTTTTATTTGAAGGAAGCTACAAATACAATGAGCAAATGCATGTCTGATGATGTTTCAAGAATTGGAGATGTGTTAGACTATTATTTAATGGCACTTGAATTGTACGAGTTAAAGATTATCAAAGAAATTGGATTTTATGAAGGAACAAATACAACGTTTCTTCAAAAGGTTAGACAATGGACATTTGGATGGTTCTCTTGGATGTCACGCTCAGGAAATGGATATTCAGAAACAGCCAAAAAATGGAGGTATATTCTTAATAATATTGTAAGACCAATGAAAATACCACCTTCTAATTTGAAGACAAATTATAAAAAGTCTTATCAAAAATTGGTAAAAGTAATTGAAAAGTTAAAACATAGGGATTACGCAATATCTGCAGGCGTATGTGATAAACTTGTTTTTGATCAAGCTGGAATTGTTAGTGAAATTTCTATTGGAAATGTATGTATTTCTCAATTTTCTGATATAATAGAACCAATTGAAAAACATACATCAAAAATTGATATCTATTGTCAATACAATAAAACTTTACCAGAAGAAGAAAAATGGAATGATATTAATGGTATAATTTTTTATTCAGATAATCCCTTTTCAATAGAGAAACAATCTTCACTTCGAGTTTATTTGAGAATGCTTGATGGTAGAATAGATAGTAAATATTGTCCAAAAAAGAAAAAATTTTTCATTAGTTCAGCATTAGAAGTTTTGGACGGTAAAAAGCTTCTAATGGAAATTATCAAGAAGAAAAATGACAGATTAGTAAATCAAACAAAAGACTTTAGAAACGTTTGTGTTATGATGGGAATGGGTAAAAACATTATAGCAAATTACCAAAAAAAGTGATTCATTTATTATATTTTCAAAAAATATTGATATTTAAAAATGTAATTATTATAATTAATAAGTACTAAAATATGAGTAAAATACTTGTTATCGTAGAATCACCAGGTAAAATTAAAAAAATAGAGGAATATCTAAATTCTCTAAAAAATGGATCTTATATTGTAAAAGCATCTTACGGTCATTGTCGTGATCTAAATTCAAAAGAACTTTCTATTGATGTTGATAATAATTTTGAACCAAATTATAATATTATACCAGGTAAAGAAAGAGTAGTTAGAGAATTAAGAGGTCTCGTGAAAGATTGTTCTAAAGTAATTCTAGCTGCAGATGAAGACAGAGAAGGAGAAATGATTGCTGCAAGTTTAAAAGATTTACTGAAATTGAAAGAATATGATAGAATTGTTTTCCATGAAATTACCAAAACTGCTATTAAGCATGCTATTGAGAATCCTACTACTATTAATTATAATATGGTTTACGCACAACAGGCTAGACGATTACTTGATAGATTAGTAGGATATAAAATTAGCCCTATTTTATGGAAAAAAATGCAAGGACAACTATCTGCTGGTCGTGTTCAATCTGTTGTGGTTAAGATAATTGTTGATAAAGAAAATGAAATTAAAGATTCTGTCTCTAATCCATATTTTAAGACAACTGCTAATTTTGATTACAAAAAAACAAAATTTAAAGGTACACTTCAAGATGGTAAAGATCTTTATCGATTTAACAACAAAGAAGATGCAGAAACATTTCTAAAGGATATAAAAGAAGATGATGAATTTACTGTTGATGATGTTTCAGTAAAAGATTCAATTAGGAAACCATCAGCTCCTTTTACTACATCGACAATGCAACAAGATTCTTCAACTAAATTACATTTTAATGTCAAAAGAACTATGGATGCAGCACAGAAATTATATGAAGCTGGTATGATCACCTACATGAGGACAGATTCTACTAACTTGTCTGAACAAGCAAGAAATGAATGTAAAGATTATATTATAAAAACATATGGAAAAGAATATTCTAATCCAAAAAATTATAATAAGAAAAGTAAAGGTGCCCAAGAAGCACACGAAGCAATCAGACCTACTAAAGTTACGGTAGAATCAACTGAAGGTAAACTTTCTTCGGATTGTGAAAAGTTGTATAAACTTATTAGGAATAGAACTTTGGCAAGTCAAATGGCAAATGCAGTTATTGAAGTACAAACTTTAGACATTGATTTGATTTCACCTTCAAAAAAGTCAAAATTACCAAAAGGATCTTTCTTTGTATCTACTTTAGAAAATGTTAAATTCCCAGGATTTTTAATTTTATATAATAATTCTAAAGATACCGAGACAGATAGTGAAAGCAAGGAAGCAGATGGTAAATTGAGTATTAAAAAAGGTAAAAAAGTAAAATACAAAAACGTATATGTTAATGAGGAATACAGTAAATTACCTTACAGATTTAATGAAGCTGGTTTAGTAAAACATTTGGAGAAAAATGGAATTGGTCGTCCATCTACTTATGCCAGTATTATATCAAAGATTATTGATAGAAATTATGTTAAAATTAAAAATGTAGAAGGTTTCAGAAAAGATTCGGTGCAAATGGTTATTACTAAAAAGAAGAAAGAAATAAAATTTAGTAGCCAAACTAAAGAAATAGTGATTGGTAAGGAGAATAAAAAGATTTGTCCTACTCCAATGGGGGAAACTGTTAATAAATTTATGAATGAGAATTTTGATCCAATAATGCAAGTTGATTTTACAGCTAAATTTGAAAAATATCTTGATAAGATTGCATCTGGTAAAGCTAAGTGGTTTAATGTACTAGATAAATTTTACCAAATGTTCAGTCCTATTGTTGAACAATTAAATCAAGATATTGGACATATCGATAATCTTAGTAGTACAGATAAAATGATTGGTAAAAATAAAGATGGAAATGAAATTTATCAAGGAGAAGGAAAATATGGACCTTATGTTAAGATAATGGAAGGAGATAAATGGAAATATGCTCCGCTTAAAAGTAGTGATGAAATATCAGTTGAAGATGCAATTAAATTATTACAATTTCCTATTTTACTAGGAAAATATGATAAGGCTAATGTTTTTCTTCATAAAGGACAATACGGATTGTATTTAAAATATTCCAGTAACACAATTTCAATAAAAGATGATACTAAGAATGAATCAAATATTGATATTGATTATGCCAAGGGACTTATTGAGTCAGGAGATCCATATTCATTAAAATCTTTTAAGTTGAAAAATAAAGTAATAAATATTAAAAAGGGACCATATGGTTATTATGCGCAGATTTCAACCAAAGGTAAAAAGAAAAAGAAAAATATTTCATTGCCTCAAGAAATTGAACCAGATGAATTAACTTTGGAAAAGTTACTAACTACTATTGGTGTAAAGCCAAAACCAGCGTCAGCTTAAAAATATTGATTTTTTTATATTTAGTATAATTACATATGTCTTATAATGAATAGAAAAGAAATAACATACAGCCCAATAACTATTAAGAGGATTAATGGTGAAATAAAACAGTTTATGAAAAATCAACCAGATAATATTAGAATTTTTCCAAATCCTGATAATATTTTGGAAGTTTATTTTTTGATTAAAGGTAGTAATGATTCTCCTTATAAGGATGGTGAATATTTGTGCAAATTAGTTCACAATCCTCAATATCCATTAAAAGCTCCAGATTACTATGTCATGACTCCGAATGGGAGATTTGAAATTAACCGTAAGATATGCTTAACAAATTCAGGATACCATCAAAATGAGTGGGCACCTGCTGCATGGAATTTATTAACATTACTAAATGGGTTTCACTCTATTTGGCATTCAAATATTAAAGAAGATAAGTTAGGTATATCACATATTAAAGAAACACCTGTTGATAAAATAAAAGAATTAGCAAAAATGAGTATTGATTTTAATAATAGAAATTTATCTGACTTAAATAAATATTTTGTAAATTAAAATAGATGATACCATATTTAAATTCTTTAGAGTTAAAAAATTTGGTAGAAAATAAAAGGAAATTATTATTAGCTAATAATTTTATTTATGATGTAACTAATTATTATGAAAATCATCCAGGAGGAAATTGTATTTTAAAAAAAATTTTGAATATTGATAAAAATGGCAGAATTATCTATTATGATTGTTCCGAAGACTTTAAATTTCATTCTAAAAATGGAAAAAAAATATGGAAAAAATTAATAATTGGAACAATAAAACAATTATCTTTATGTGAAAAATTGCTAATGAAATTTTCTATAAATTAAATTTATTATTTTAATCTATGATATATCATCCATCCGATATTCATTCCCAAAAGAGAAACAGTACATCTGTAATGCCATCCCTTCATATAGTTTTGTAATTTCCAATGTTTTGGATAATTTTTATTACCAGACTGATACCATGTTTTTAAAGAATCTAAAGGGTGAGTAATAAATGATCCAACAAATCCACCTACTGCTCCGTAATAATATGAATTTCTATCTTGCTGAATTATGGAATTAACAGATATCGCAAAAAACATATTCCTTAATAAATGAGTTGATATAGATGGAATTAATTTAATATCGCTAAAAGATTTTAAAAATGATTTATTATAAATCATTTTTTGAGTTTTGGACTGTTCAATTGGAAAGTCAATTGTAGTTTGTATTATTGATGTAAGCACTGCAGCAACACAAGAATTAAATCCTCTATTGTGAAAATATTCAAGACTATTCCAAAAAACCATACGCATTGGAACAATACCAATTAATCTAGGAGATAGTCCTTTGTAAGGAGTTTTAATAATATCTCGAAAATTTACAACATTATTTTTTTGCAATACTGTTTTAGTATAATCAATTGGATGTGTAGCTACTACTTCTGTTATAGCTGATATAACCGAAGCTTTTAAATGTAAATCAGTAGCCATATTA
>MDSZ01005909.1_pt1 | contig 10780 bp, 5 predicted proteins | sample 811201 | NCBI WGS metagenome assembly MDSZ01 (sample SAMN05326647, study PRJNA326480) | marine metagenome | isolation source: seawater | place: Indian Ocean: North | collected 2010
AAAAACTCCAGACATATGGCCGTATACAAGCACTAAAGTTGATCCGAACCAAGCTGCAACAGCCCTATGAACCACTTCAGAAAAAATCAAAATAAAAGAGAATGCGAAAATCAGCAAAACTATCCTTGGATCGTCCATAAATATACGGACAAAAATCGCTTAATAAAATGACCTAGTCAGTCAACAAGATTTGTCCAAAATCATTTGCCTTCCCACAACACGGCTATGTTTCCTCTTTGGAAGACGACTTGTGACTTTGTCCTATGTGCTAAATCGAGGAAGAAATCGCTTCTTTCAGAGGAATTTGAGAGAACTCCTTTGTTGGCTTTGACCTTGACCATCTTCCTCTTTGAAAGCTGAGAAGAAATTTCGGAAATTATTGATTCTGAAACTCCTCCGTGGCCTATCCGAACGGAAATTTTGATTTGGCCCCCTTTCGCCATTTCGATAACTGAACTCGGGATATTGCGTGACATTGGAACACCAAATCAGACTTTGAACCTCTGCGTCCGTTCGCACCTCAAACAGGTAATAATCAATTTCCCAGATGATATTCGGATCCTAGCAGTACTGCTAGGAGACAATGATTTCATACAATTGCGACACAACATCTTCCTTGTATGGCTATCTGGACGAATACCATGCCTTCTTCCAATGCCAATTAATTGCCTGGCTGCGCTATCAGCAATTTCAGAATTGTTTGAAATGTTTTCAGAGAGCACACTGGTTAGGAATTCTACGGACTCCCGTGCAACCTTCTTCTTTTGCGACTTACTCCTCCTTGATCGGGTTTGTGACCGGCCCAAGTAATCACAATCCGCTCACTGCATTAGATACCGCTTCGCCTACCTCTTCTATTGAACCGCTGCCATCAATAGAAATTAGGAGGCCCTGGCCTTCATACCAAACCCCTAATGGCATCGTTTGAGAATGGTAAGCCTCTAGCCTCCTCCTTACGGTTTCCTCTGTGTCATCTTTTCTCTGGACCAGTCGGTCTGCAATTTCACTAGCAGGTGGTTTGAATTTAATGTGAAAAATCTCCCCAGTTTCTGGATCCATTCTCCTTCCAACTATCCTTTCCACGATTTCATCATCGGGAACTTCGATTGAAATCACCGCTATTACTTCTGCAATAGAGGAAAGAGCTTCTGCCTGTGGAATTGTTCGTGGAAAGCCATCGAAAAGAACACCATGGGATGCATCATCTTCCTTCATCCTCTCCTCAATTAATCCGATAATTATCTCGTCTGGAACTAATTCTCCAGAATCCATGTATTTTTTTGCCTCGAGGCCGAGTTCGGAGCCATTGGAGAGGGATTCCCTCAGCATATCTCCAGTTGAAATCTGGGGTTTACCAGTTAGATCGACAATTATTGCTGCCTGGGTTCCTTTCCCAGCCCCGGGAGGGCCGAAGAGTACTATGGAGCCATCCATGTTTACCGCAAGAGGTGCTTAATGAAAAAGAAAGCGATTTCATTTTGGTCCGTTCTGCTCCCACCAGACGTGCCCATATGCAACCCATTGCTCCATTGTCCACCCATCAGGCAAGCCCGTAAGAGGCAATGGTGCAGCCCCTTCTGGGACTTCGAGTGATGGCAGAGAGGGCATCACTGCCGACATTGCTTCCTCTATTTCAATTTCAGATACATCGCCGGTCACTACATCTCCTGCTGAGTGAGTATCCAAAGCCAACTCCATTCTACGCTCTTGTGTGCCAGCTTGTAATGCGGAGCCTAGGGGAATCAACTCCTCCTCATTCCTGATTGGTAATGAAGATTGGCGCATTCTGAAAACGGCGGTAGCAATCGCTGAAACTGCTAAAGTGAAAACAAGTGCTAGAGACCAAGCTGGTAATCCCATAGACTCGAAAAATCCTGAGAGGCCCCCTGAATCCGAGGATCTCTGTTTGCTAACTGATAATGAAAGATCTGCATTTACTGGACTTGAGTCTACCTCGGATTGATTTGAACCAAACAGAATTGTGGAGTTTGCAAAAACCCTAATTTGCATTAAACCATCTTTTGCGCTGGCTTTCGGCTTCAGAAACATCGATGAGTCGATAGATTCGCCAGATTCGAGTTCTATTGCTCCAATATCAGAAAATTGAACCTCCCAGCCAGTGGGTGCCATTGATTCCAAAGTTACTCCAGATGGGATATTTCCGTAGTTGTTAATGGTGAATTTTACCTCGATCTCTTCGTTTACTTCTAAATCCTGGAAGGCGATGCTAGGAGCTTCAATTGTAATCCAAACCGATCGGACAACGGTGATTGAGAGCTCGACAGTAGTTGTTTTCGTGATACCAGAAGATGTTGAGCTTTCGATAATTACTGCAATCTTTTCAGGTAGAGTGCCGGGCTCGATCGGTTCTTCATCAGAAATATCTAAAGCAATTGAAATGATTGACTCTTTGTTCATATCCATTGTAAATGAATTTCCGGAAAGGAAGCCCCCATTCCAACCATCTGGCAATGTACCCAATGTTAATTGAATGCTGAGTGGGACGTTTCCCGAATTTTGTAATTCAATTTCTGCCAATCCAGAAGCCCCCATTGAAACAGTAAATTCCTTACCTATTGAGATATCAAGGGTTGTATCTTCCCTAACTTCAAGGAAGGTGGCATTGATTACTGTTGGAGTCGAGGGGTCATCCAGCAAAGATGTCCTGATTGTGATTTTGTTACTTTCGCCCATTGAAGCAGCTAATGGAACTACTGTCCTTATTGTCACGCTCTTAATCTTACCCGGTTGGATACTAATTGAAATTGAAGAAACTGCGCCAATTGGCGGTTGGTCGTCCGATGAGTAAACTTGAATCGGCCATGCGTTGTTTGAAGACTGAGCAATTACTTCAAACTCAAGATCGACATTGCCAAAATTAGTGATGTTCAGTGTGGAAGAGACGTAGTCACCATTCTTGACCGAAATTGTCTCGGCTAGAGCAGATGGACCGATTCTTTGATTGTTCGAGTCGAATAGCTCGGTCTCGAAATCCATACTCTCCATTACCTCGACAAATGCATCCTCGATTGACGAAACAGACGCATCATCAACAGAAACTATAGAGCATTCGATATATTCTTTGAAGCCAGCGCCGAATTCTGAAGATGATTGCGGCACTGTAATCCTGATGTCAACCGTTCGAAACTCTTGACGGAGAACTGGTCCAATGACCATCTCTGAGGACTGCCCATCATGAACACGAACTACCCATCTGTTTGTGGTCTCGCAAGAGATCGAGTAGAGTGTGGGGCCGTTTCCTATGTTTTTTACTGAAATAGAATACTCCGCAATTTCGCCCGGTTCGGCGCCTAATCCGGATGTTCCTGCAGAAACTGTGTAGATACCTTCGACTCTGGCAACTTCTATTGAGACTCTGATTGTATGGAATATGGTGGGGGCATTTTTATCGAAGATTCTAATATCAGAAACGAAAGTACCTGGAATGGCATAAATTGAGTCAGCGCCATCAGTGATTGATGAGTCTTGGTTGGAGAGATTCAATGTAACAAATACTCTATCCCCTTCCTGGCCTGCTGGGGATAATATCCAGGATTCGCTGCTGTCATTCAGAAGGCTCCACCATTCATCAGTTGGTTGATTTAATATTCCGAATTCATCTACCCGTTGAACGGAAGAGATTGCTTTCGATAAAGTAATCTCGGATGTGCCTTCGTTTCTAAATTCAAGTGGAAATTCGACCCAGTTTGTTAAACTTGGATCGAAGCTTCGACTTTTTGCTAGTTCCAACTCCTGGGGGGTTATGGGCATTGTACCATCTTCATTCAGAGCAGTGACCCTTACGCCGATCTGAGTGACTTCGATTGTTACTTCGTAGACATTATTGTTGACGCCTATCAAAGCATCATTAAGCTCTGCAACCTGATTCAAATTATCAAGGGTTAGTCTCAGGGTGTGTTCTCCAGTAGTTGAAAAGGAATGAGGTACAGAAAGCGACTCAATTTCGCCACCTGAAAGAGAAGGCATATTGTAGCTGCCTATCAAATTCCCGGAGGTGAGATCTTCTAGGGAGATTTGGTACTCTCCCGTCGGAGCTGCTGCCTGATTTGACCAGGACATCTGAATTAGAATCGTATCTCCTTGCAATGGTGATGTATCGGAAGGAGAAATTGAATTCTGAACTACTGTCAAATCAGAAGATTGGACTTCTGTGGAATTAGCACTAACGACTAGGGAGAAGTCCTGTAAAAATCCCCCGGCATGGCCGATCTCGATTGTCCAAATTCCAGATTGAGCCGACGGTAGTCGAATCCTCTCAACATTGTTCAGCCTATCGGGACTACCGCCTTGTTCACTGAATCCGCTGACAAAATTATTGCCTAGATAGGTCGTCCCATCAGGGGAAGTGATTATCAAATCCAAATCATTTACCAAAGTAGATGCACTTTGGTTAGAGTTTGAAGAGGCTTCTCTGTCGTTCCATGCCAGAGTTGCATCAAGACCGCTCCCGCCACTGACATCAAAAGTGTATACGAAACTATGACCGGGGAATAGCTGTCTTTCGTAATCAAAAAGAAGGGTTAGATTAGTATCGCCGCTCATTGGTTTCAAACTATTTGATAGATTGAGTTGGCCCCAACCCTCTGCAGCATTAGGTATATTTGGCTGTCCGAGATCATCCGCTCCATTCAACAAAACTGCCTTGATCAGATCCGCTCGCGGTGCCGAAATACCATAACCCTCTCTGAGGAGTTGCCGAGTCAGAGCTGCGGCGCCTGATACCACGGGTGTAGCCATGGAGCTGCCGTTCTGGGTAATGTAAAGTGGTGTTGTTCCGTCAGAATGTGTGGTTTGCGAGCATTGGGTACCTAAAGCAGAAGATGCCTCTTCAGCTCTTGCAGAGCAAATCATTACACCCGGTGCTACAATATCTGGCTTGATCCTTCCATCTAGAGTAGGGCCCTGTGAAGAATCTGCATACGTCTGTCCTGGAGGAATTGTGCCAAATGCGCCGGTCGTTGAGGCCCCGACAGAAATAGCGTTCTTTGCAGTGCTAGGGGGTGTTACTCCTAGGTTCGATGAATCGCCCGCCGAAAAAAGAGTCAAAAAATCCGGATTGTCATTGACGAACTCGTCCACAGAACGTGAGTCTGCTGTGTACTGTCCCAACTGGCTTTCTGAGCCCCAGCTATTTGTCTGAATGGAGGCACCATTGAGTCTTGAGTGAGAAAACATCTCGTATAGTGACCCCCATCTAGCTAGAGTTCCGGTATTGTCTACTTCGAGCTGGTAGAAGTGGAAAGTTGAATCTGGAGCCATGCCAGTTGCATTTGAGTCGCCGACTCCCCCTCCCAGGAGGGTTGCAGTGACGTGTGTACCATGTCCGCTATTTGTATCGGCCCCTGATTCGTCTGGCCCGAACTGATTGTATATGGGATTCCTGAGTCTTCCTTCGAAATCAATATGATCAGAATCCAAACCAGTATCAGAAATTCCAATCACCTCACCTGAGCCGGTTAGTGAAATCCCGGGGAAGAATGATGATACGGGATCTATATTGGAAATTCTACTTGCGTTAGAATTTTGGATTTGTAATTGTGGGCCCAATTCAATCGCCATCACCGAAGGATTGTCGGCAATAATCGGAATTGAGGAAGAGTCGAAATGCCTTAGTTGGCATAGATGTAGGTCGCAACGAAATTGGAACTCTGAGTTTCCCCTCAAATCGAATAAAATCTTTCTTAGCAGCATGACCTCTTCTTGTGAAGTTCCGGGGTACAGCACCAAATCCAGATCCAAATTAGCAGAATTTGAGGAAATTAATTTGTACAAATATGGGGATATTTTCCAAGTATGCGGCATTTCTCCTATCCAGCGAACATGGGGGTTTTGACTGATTTTTTCTATGGTTTTTGACTGTTCGAAAGTTTGTAATTCGATGATCAGAGCTGATTCAGGCAAGAAGTCCAAAACTGGGACTCCCATAAGTGCTAACTCGGACGATAGGGCTTGCAAATCATGAGATTTTGCCTGTACAATGAATATATGGGCTTCTTTGGTTGAGGTTTTTCCAAATCCCTCCTCAAACAGTCCTGGCACGGGATCCACAAGTGGATCGAAGGTCCCAAGGGGCGAGAAGATTAGTCCAGAGATTGCAGGCATGCCATATTCAGAGATTTTTGGCTGGGACAAATAATCCCATCCTATATCATCCACTACTGATTGTACAGAATAATTGCTATTTGATGGGTGATCGGCATGATTTTGGCCAATTGGAAACAAAGCGCATAAGAGAATCAGGGCGACAAATATGTTGACCTTCCAGCGAGCCATGCGTCTCGTCGAGAAATGAATCTTTTTTGACTATTCACCATATCCGAGCAAGTGACTTGGTCACAGGGAGTAATATTGATTGATTGCAGAGTCAGTCATAGATACAGAGTTCCTCCAGTCATCTTCAACGCCCATCAATGCCCTAATGCAATCTACATTCTCGGGAACCACGTCGCTTTCTTGGTGAATTGCTTGGAAGAAATACAGGCGATCTCCGATAACCGAAATCCCATCCTCCCAAACGAATATTTCGTGTAGGTCACCCCATTTTCTCCCTATGTCTCTTGCCATCTCCATCACTTCGGCAGTTGAGGTGATCCTGTTCGACTCCCCCTCCATAACAATTACCCGAGGTGTTTTTTTCCACATTTCCGCAATTGACTGGCTGTCTAATCCATGATTTGCCGGCAAATCCACGATTATTGAGTGAACATGCATTATTGTGGTCGGGACTGCGACTGCAAGAGTATTGATTTCTATATCAGATGTTACAGTTTTGAGATCTGGGCCGTGATGGCTTGGTACTTTTAGAACTGGTTTGATTGCATTAATTGGACCCCTCTTCGAATCTCCTGGATCCGCGGATCTACGAATCATTGTGCATTCAACCCTTAATGTGCCGCAGTGCTCAGATAAAGGCACTAGAGTTCGTGACAATCCAGTAGTATTGCATGAAACTACCCTAGTACCTTCAGCATTCAGGTTTTCAGAGTGGTTTGCGCTGGATGAATATGAAAGTCCGGTTAGGGAGTGCTTTTCGCCGCCTTGAAAAATGTGTTTTACGCCTGCATATTTGTATTTTGATAAGTTATGCTGACCTAACTTTCCAGGGGCGCAGTCAACGACAACATCTGCGATTGATAGGAGTTGTGAGAGGCCTCCCTCGCATTTGAAGTGGGATTCTTCGAAAGATTCTATCATTTCTGAATCATCACTGGCGGCGAATAGGGGGAAGCCTCTTTTCTCTGCTAATTCGCAACCAAAGCTTGGGCCGGTTTTTGTGACTCCGACTATCTCCATATCTGCTTGAGCGTCTACTGCATCGGCTACTCTTTTTCCAATTGTTCCAAAACCATTTATTGCGACTTTAATCAAGCTCAAATTTGCCCCTCTCCTTAACCTCTCGAACAATATCCATGGGTCAAAGTGACGCCTATGAACATAGCGTATGTCGGCAAGAGTCAATAACATGTTGCCTCTTTATTCGATGCAACGGATTGGCCAGTGAGTGGGAGATGATTAGTTGAAGGATGAAATCGCCAAGAGCTTGAAGCTGAATCGTGATTTGGACAAGTATATCGAGAGGGGGATTTCAGAAGGATTGCCGGTGAAGATTGGCTGGGGTCAAGCTGGAGACGAGAGGCCGAAAAATGGTGAAATTGGAGTCATTACTCACTTACCAAAAAAATCCAAGGTCATTTGCCTGGGTAATCTAGGAGAGTGTTCAGGTTCAATGAATAGGGGAGGCACTTTCACCTTGAAAGGCAGTGCTGCTTCTATGTTTGGATCTTTTCATGAAAGTGGTAGGACTATCGTGGAAAGGGACTGTGGCCAAAGAGTAGGATACATGATGAAAGGCGGAGAAGTCACCATACATGGTTCGGTTGGGGATGAGGCTGGCTCTGGAATGTCTGGGGGCACAATTGTAATTCGAGGACAGGCTGGTAATAGGGTCGGAATGGGAATGACCGGTGGGGCGATATTGGTAATGGGATCAGTGGGCTCGGAGCCATGCCTCGGTATGACTGGTGGGAAGGCGATAGTCTGCGGAAGCTGTCCGCCTCCAAGTGATGAAGTGGAAATAAGGTCTATTGAAACCGAAGAGATAGTGGAATTTTCACGTTTTGTTGACCCATTGGGCGTTTCGATAAATGAAGATGCTTTGGTTATTGAGCCGTCCTCTAAACCTTCAATTCAATCTTCGAAACCGCCCAGTAGCATCAAAACCTACTTTGAAAACGTTGCATTATTTCCTAGTGGAACAGAAATACCTGATCATCGGCCAGTTGCCTTTCATTCCGTTCTGGAACGTGATAGTGAAAATGATGGGGGGATTCTGTTACCAATGCCCTGGATAGTCTCAACAGAAAATACAAAAAAATGGAAAGGCAGTTTTTCCGGCGAACAACCAGCAATGGTGACTGAAAATCCTCGAGAAAATGATTTGCTATTGGTTGGAGTTGACAATATTGCCAAGTGTGTCGAGTTTCTTGGTTCGTGCGGAGGTATTGTGATAGATTCATCCGAGTTTAGTGATCTGAATGATGCAGAAATGGAAGGTTTGATAGTTTCTCTGACCAGTAGAATTCCCGAGTCATCCGTTGTGATGGTTAGAGGCGGATTTGAGAGAGTCGATGAAATATTCAGAATTGTAATGGACTTGGACATCGATGGAGCAATTATCGATGGTTCATCCCCAAATGGAACAAAATTGGTCTCGGTTTTACCCACAATAGGGATTGCTGCAAAGAACATTGGTTTGAGGGATTCAGGAAAATATGTGTTGATTGAATTCGATAAGCAGCCAAGTGCCAAGGACCTGCTAATATGTTTGGCCAGCGGAAGCAATTCAGTTATAGCCCCATTCAATGAAAATATCGAAAAAACATTGAGTGAAATGTCCACTGAATTGGGTGGTTGGATGAGGCAAATTGGGATTGAAAATATAGAGAGGATTGGCAGAAGGAACCTACGTGCAATGGACTATGAAACTGCTGCGATATCTGGTTTGAGATTAGTTGGTTACGATCGGCCCCTTCCTATCTGGCTGGACTCGAGGTGAGAGGTTTGCCAACTATCGAGCTTAATCACTCCACCATAGAGTACATACAAAGGATAAACGGTGTAAATCATGATGCGGAAAGTTGGTCTGATTGGCTGCCGAAAATTGGCTGTCCTGTTGAGAGTAATTCTGAAAGTCGGATCGAAATCGAAGTATTTCCAGATAGGGCCGATCTATTGAGTCATGAAGCCCTAGCAAAGGCATCTAGGTGTTTCTTCAATGGATTGGAACCAAAATTATCTCTTGATGTAAATGTTAGTAACATTGCAATTGAGGTAGACGAAACTCTTTCGGAAATTAGGCCGGTTGTTCTTGCAGCCGTCGTTTCTGGTGTGGACACTGGTTCCAATGATGAGGAGAGAGAGGATTTTATCCAGTCCCTTATGGATCACCAGGAGAAGCTTCACTTGACTTTGGGCAGGAGAAGGAGTTTTGCCTCGATTGGAGTGCATGATTTAGCTTCATTGCGACCTCCTTTCAAAGTCACAACCGTTTCGGATTCATATTCATTCAAACCACTTGCTGAAGAATATGAAATGACTATCAAAGAAATTCTTGAAGAACACCCTAAGGGCATAGAATATGCCGGATTGGTAAGTGAAAATGACCTTTATCCCGTAATATTGGACTCAGAGGATAGCTTGGTTTCATTCCCCCCTATAATTAACGGCAGTACTACCACTGTGAGTAAAGACACTAGGGACTTCTTCATTGATGTCACAGGATGGGATCAAAGGGCTTGTGAGGCGTGCCTGTTGTTGGTTTGTCTATCTCTTTTCGAACGTGGAGGAGATGTATGTTCAGTAAAGATAGCTGGATGCGATGGAAATGAGTTCACGTGCCCTGAGGGCGAAGGATTGGTCCATAGGGTTCCCGATCAACTATTGAATAAGATTCTCGGAGTTGAGATTTCCGAGGAAGATCTAGCCTTGGCGATTCAGAGGATGGGGGGAAGGCTGATTGAGACTAGAACTGTAACTGATGGAGAAAATTATGCAAGGAGGTGGGCAGACTGTGTTGTTGGGGACAAGGAGCATATCATTGCTATGCCAAGATGGAGGAGCGATATAATGCATCCAATCGACATAGTGGAAGATGTTGCAATTGGTTACGGATTTGAAAAATTACCACCAATTTCGTCATCCATTCACATTGATGCTATACCCTTGAAATCCTCCAACCTCAAGAGGAGGATATCGGAGAGCCTTATGGCTAGTGGCCTTCAAGAAGTCCAGAGTCTGACCCTATCCAATGAGAAAGACCAATTTGAATTAATGCGATGGACTGCTGCCGATTCGATAACATCTATTTCCAATCCAATAACCTCCGAACATACCATACTTAGACAATTCATCCTCCCATCTTTGCTCAGATTATTAGCTTCAAACAGGCATCATGAGCTACCCCAGAGAGTCTACGAATTAGGGGCCGTAGTTAGGGACTCATCCAATTATGATAGGTTCGCATGGGCTAGTGCCGAGGTTGGAGGTGGTTTTTCGTTGGCGAAAGGAATCGTACTAGGCCTTTTCAGGGACCTAGGTGCCAACTTGGATATGGTTGAGTTCTTACCCACGGAAACGGGTCACGGGCCTTGGATTGCAGGCAGAGGTTCGCTGGTGAAATACAGTGGGCTCATGGTTGGAGAATTTGGAGAGGTTTCCCCAGAAGTTAGCTATTCGTTTGGAATTAAATCGCCAATTAATG
>MDSZ01222178.1_pt1 | contig 10780 bp, 13 predicted proteins | sample 811201 | NCBI WGS metagenome assembly MDSZ01 (sample SAMN05326647, study PRJNA326480) | marine metagenome | isolation source: seawater | place: Indian Ocean: North | collected 2010
AAACGGGGGTCTTGCATATAAAAAGCTCCTAGATAAATAAATTGATTACTAAGATATTAATTTTATTATTTTTTTCAAGTGTTCTCAAGAAGTTTTTTATTTGAATTTTAATTTTTTATAATAACTCAAAGTTTTAACTTTCTATTTCTCATAGAATTTGACTTAAGTTGACCACATGCAGCCATAACATCTCTTCCCCTAGGTGTTCTTATTGGGCTTGCATAACCTGAGTTCATAATAATTTTTGCAAAATTCTTTATTACCTCACCTTCGGAACATTCAAACGGTGAGCCAGGCCACTCATTGAAGGGAATTAAATTAATTTTAGATGGTATGCCTCTAATAATTTTAACCAGATTTTTAGCGTCTACTGGTTTATCATTAATATCTTTTATCATAACATACTCCCAAGTAACTCGTCGGGAATTTGAAATCGCTGAGTAATTTTTCACACAATCAATTAAGGACTTAATATTATATTTTTTATTTATTGGAACCAATTCGTTTCTTAAATTATCATTCGTTGCATGCAATGAAATTGCTAAATTAACCTTTAAATCTTTTCCACATTTTTCAATTCCTGGAATTATACCTGCAGTGGAAAGTGTAATTCTCCTCCTAGACAAACTTATTCCAGAATGATCCATTATTATTTCTAGTGCAGTTTTAACATTTTCATAGTTCAATAAAGGCTCTCCCATTCCCATCAAAACTATATTTGAAAGAATCCTATCTTGCCTTGCTGTTGGCCAATCACCAATGTAATCCATTGCAAACATGACTTGACCTAAAATTTCAGAAACACTTAAATTACGAACCAATTTTTGAGTACCTGTGTGGCAAAATGAACAATTTAATGTACACCCAACCTGACTAGAAATACAAAGTGTTCCTCTACCTGGTTCTGGTATCCAAACACATTCTACTTCATCATTATCATTTAGTCTTAACAACCATTTTGTTGTACCATCTTGAGAAATCGACTGAGATACAACTTCAGGCCTACTAATAAAAAAACGTTGGTCCAAATCTATTCTTAATTCCTTTGATAAATTTGTCATTTTAGTGAAGTTTTTATGACCTTCACGATAGATCCAGCGCCAAACTTGCTTTGTCCTAAAATCAGGCAAGCTAATTTCAGCAAAAATACTTTTCAACTCATGCTTAGTTAAACCCAAAAGGTCAAATTTTGATTTATTATTAATTACTTTTGTCGAATGGTTGAATGAATTAAATCTATCTTCCACAGGCTCGATCAATCAATTTTAAAGCTTTTGTAAACCCAAAAAGAGAATATGTATCCTCTGTTTTTGTTTCTCTCGAGGACACACCATGAACAACAAGCTTGTTACCAGACTTCATTGCATTAACTATTTTTTCATCAAGTTCAGGTGTTTCAGCCCAAGCTCTATCTTTAAGAGTAAAAAGCGAAAACTTTTTTCTGCCATCAATAACAAATTGAACTGACGATTGTTGTTTGTGGTCATAGCCTGCTTTAACAGATACTTCATTTGTTATATCTACAGTTGGACCATGAGTTACATAAACTCTAACATCCCCTCTATTCTCTTTTTTATAATCACCTTTCTTGGTCTTAGGTATACTCGAAATAAAGCATGTTCTTTTGTCTGAATCATCCGCTCTATAGGCAGTCCAATCTCTTTCTTCTCCAAGGATAAGAGTTTCAGAATTTACCTGCATAGAAAATGACATTAATAATATTGAAATACTTATTATGCGAAAAATCATTTAAGCCTCATAGAATTAAATAGTAATTACTATAAATTTAACATTAATATAGTTTTTATGTAACGATTTCAAATTTTGATTGCAAGTTTTATCTAATTTGTCATTAAAAACTTATTTTTTTCTATAAAACAATTATGTCTAAATGTTGACTGAAATAATACAATTTTAATATTAACTAGAATTTTTGATTACTGGTTTTCCAAAAGTATGTTTTTCATTATCTAATTTTTTTCCACCTGGCATTAAAGGCCTTGAACAAAATTTACCTAAAGAGGATACCCTATCATATAGAACTATCCCTCCAGTTAAAGCTAGATTTAAAGAAAACCTGGTAGGCACTTTAATAATAAAATCACACAACCTTAACGTTTCTTGGCTAAGTCCCAACCTTTCTGAACCTAAAATATAAGCAGCCATTCTCGGATGCCTAAAAGATGGGAGCAATTCTGCTTCTTCAGTAATTTCTATGCCAACAAGTTTACATCCTCTTGGAAGAACCAAATCAGAAGGGTTTTCAAAAAAATAAGTGGGTAAATTATTTTCTGTATTTGAAGTGTCAGACAATGTAATCTCATTTTTGCTGAGGGGACCTCCAATAAAAAAAGAAAAATCAGCTCCAAAAGCATGACCGGTTCTCATAACTGCACCAGCATTCATAGCTTTAGAAATTCGCTCAACACCAATTCCAAAATAACCTTTCATATTGACCTTTTCTTATTTGAGAAATGAAATTAATATACAAACAATAACAACAATCGACAAATAAAGTCTTAACTTTTGGTACCATTGAATAAAATTAAAAAACTTGAAATCAATTATTAGCGCAATTAAAAATCCCCATAGCATAATGAAACTTGAGAGATAATAATTCTTTAAAAATATATAAACCAGAAGTCCAAACCAAGCTATTAATGAAGTGGAGATACTCCATAAATAAAAAATAGATTTTTCTTTTATGTGATAAAATTTTTCACCATCTCTGGATATTAATACTCCCCAATGAACAGCTCCTAAAAATGTTAGTATAATAGCCGCATATGTTAAAAATATCTCTTGAGCTATTTGCTTGAAGTTATTTCCATAAAATATTAACGTTAATCCTAAAAAAAATGGGGTAAGACCTAACCAGCCTAGTAGTTCGGGGTTACAAATTTTTTTTATTAATAATTTCATAGGATTTTATTTTTTTAATTGTTCGTCAATGTATTTTGCCAAATTAATGTCTTTTTCTGATACTCCACCAGCATCATGAGTAGTTAATTTGATATCAAGCTTATTATATACATTAAACCATTCTGGATGATGGTCCATTTTTTCAGCAACTAATGCAATTTCTGTCATAAATGAAAAAGCACTCCTAAAATTTGCAAATTTAATTTGCCTTGCTATACTTAAACCATCTGCAGAAATTGACCAGTCGGAATGAATATCATTTAGTGCATTCTTTAGAACTTCTTTGGAAAATTTATCTTTCATATAATTTCTCCTTTCTTAAAGTATTAAAATTTTTATATAATAAAGGCTCAGATAACAACAAGATAGTTTCAATAAAAAATTTATATGAATGGAGAAATCTTTGTTAAAAAAAATTTCAAAAATTGTTCTTGCTTATTCTGGGGGTTTGGATACTTCAGTAATTTTAAAATGGATTCAAGACACATATGATTGTGAAGTCATCACTTTTACTGCCAATATTGGTCAAGGAGATGATGTCAAAGCAATTAAATCAAAAGCCCAAAACTTTGGAGTCAAACATATTTTCATTGATGACCTTCAAGAAACATTTGTCAAAGATTATGTTTTCCCAATGTTCAGGTGTAATACAATTTATGAAGGAACTTACCTTTTGGGTACTAGTATTGCAAGACCTCTGATAGCAAAACGCCAAATTGAAATTGCCAAAGAAGTTGGGGCAGATGCTGTAGCACATGGTGCTACAGGAAAAGGAAATGATCAAATAAGATTTGAGTTATCTTATTTAGCATTAAACCCAGATATAACAATTGTTTCGCCTTGGAGGGAGTGGGATTTGTCAAGTAGAACAAAACTAATTGAATATGCTCAAAACCATCAAATTTCTATACCCAAGGATAAACGAGGGGAGGCTCCTTTTAGCGTGGATGCCAACCTTCTTCATGTTTCTGCAGAAGGAAAAATATTAGAAGATCCCTGGATTGAACCAGAAGAATATGTTTTTTCTAGAACTACAAACCCAATAAACGCACCCGACACTCCAACTGAAATTACAATTGAATTTGCCAAAGGTGACCCCATTAAAATTAATGATCAAGCATTAACTCCTGCGAAAATTTTACAAAAATTAAATCAGCTTGGAGCCAAAAATGGTATTGGAAGAATTGACATAGTGGAAAATAGATTTATAGGTATGAAATCAAGAGGAATATATGAAACACCTGGAGGAACTATTCTTTTGACAGCTAGGAGGGCTATAGAATCCATCACCCTTGATAGGGAAGCTGCACATTTAAAAGATGAGCTTATGCCTAAATATGCAAAATTAATTTACAATGGTTTTTGGTTTTCTCCTGAAAGAGAAATGTTACAATCTTCAATTGATAAATCATCTATAAATGTTAGTGGTCTAGTTAGATTAAAACTTTATAAAGGAAATGTAATTATAACTGGCAGAAAATCCCCAAATTCACTTTACAGTGAATCCTTGGTGACATTTGAAGAAGGTTCGGAAAGTTTCAAACATTCTGATGCTGAGGGATTTATTCGTTTGAATTCTCTCCGACTAAAGAGAATGAAAAAGATTTTTGGTTAAAAATGAGTTTGTTATCAAAATTATAAGTTAAATTGATGTTCTGCCTTTTAAAGCTTGAGAAATAGTTCCATCATCTAAAAAATCTAATTCACCTCCAATAGGCAAACCATGCGCCAACCTGGTTAAAGTCACATTTGATCCTTGAAGTCTTGAGGCGATATAATGGGCCGTGGTTTGACCATCTACAGTTGCAGAATTTGCCAATATCACCTCTTTTATTTTTTCACTTTTTATTCTGTCTAGTAAACTTTCAATATTAAGTTCTTTAGGCCCTCTATTATCTAAAGCTGATAAATTTCCACCTAAAACATGGTACATTCCCTTATATATTCCTGCCCGCTCCAAGGCCCATAAATCCGCAACATTTTCAACAACACAAATTAAAGAATGATCCCTATTTTCATTTATGCATATTGTGCAAACTTCGAAAGTGTCTAAATTTCCACAAGTCTGGCAAGGTTTTACAGATTGAGCCACGTTTTTTAATTCTTCTGAGATCGAATACATTTTTTGCTCTCTATTATTTAAAAGATAAAGAACAATTCTTCTTGCAGATCTTTTACCTAAACCAGGTAAGGAAGAAATTAATTTTATTAGGTTTTCTATTTCATTATTAATCATGGAAATTTTTCAAAGGGGTAAATCAAGTCCTGCAGGCATTTGAATACCGCCTGTCAATTTTTTTAATTTCTGACGATGGCTTTCATATGCTAAATCTTTTGCTTTTTTCATCGCATCCAAAATAGATTTTTCTATGTCTTCTGTATTAGTTATTCCGAAAATATTTCCATTAAGTTTTACTGAAAGAGGATCAAATCTTCCATTCATTTTCACTTCAATAGAACCGTCCTCTGATTTTCCAAGGAAAACTAATTTTTCTGTTTCATTTTTCAAATCATTGATATTATCCTGAATTTTTTGGAAATTCTTGAACACTTCTGATAAATTCAAACTCATATTTCTTCCTCATTACTAAAATCTATATTAATATTTTCATTCTCATTATCATTTTGCCTGTCAGTAACTTTTTTCAATTTGGCACTTGGGAAAGCCTGCAAGACCTTTTTCATTTCTTCAGAATTTTTTGCCATTTCAATCTTTTCATTATTCTCTTTTAATTTTTCACCATTGATTGTTTCATTACCTCCATTTTCTACTTGATTGACATTCCACTTTATACCAGTCCATTCAGATATTTTTGAAGATATTTCTTTTGATAAAGTTTTTTCAGGATGCCCGCTTATTCTAATAACTATCTCACCAACATTAAATGAAACTAAATGAACGGAAGATTTAATTTGAGAATATAATAACATTTCACCTTTTTCTTTAAAAAGTTCAACAAACTCCATAAAATTTGAAGGAGTTGATATTTGCTTTTCAAGTCCTTTATTGATCCCTGAATTTTGCATATTTTTTAAATTATTATCTGAATTATAATCAACTGGATCATTAGTTATAGGTTTCTCTTCATTTTCATTAATCATACTTTCTTTTAGTTTTTGTAATAATTTTGATGGGTCTCCCAATGAGCTTGCATATGCAAGCCTAATTAAAATCATTTCGCCAGCAATTTCTGCATTAGGAGCCAAACGGATTTCTTCTATTCCTTTTAAAATAATCTGCCATGAGCGAGCTAAATCAGGAATTTTCAAATTAGTCAAAGCTTTTAGCTCTCTTTGTTCTCCTTCAGGAATTTTATCAATTAAAAAATTTTTTTTCTTGTCTTTAATAATCACTAAACGAGAAATCAAGTGAATGATTTCCAAAACATCATTCAATATATTTTCTGTTGTCCCTCCAGAAATTATAACTTTATTATATAGATCAATAGAGTTTTGAATATTTCCAGAAATAGCTTCTTTAAAGATCAAAATACTTGTCAGTTTGTCTGTTAAGGCAAGCATTTGATTAACATCTTCTAAATTTAACTTGCCATCACTTATAGCTAAAGCTTGATCTAAAATAGATAATGCATCTCTTACAGAGCCACCAGAAACTTTGGCTATAACCTTTAATACTTCGTTATCAAATAATATTTTTTCCTGATTACAAACCCAAACCAAATGCTCAATTAATTCATTAAGAGAAACCCTTTTTAAATCAAACCTCTGGCAACGGGATAAAACTGTTACAGGAACCTTTCGAATCTCTGTAGTTGCAAAAATAAATTTTACATGATCTGGAGGTTCTTCAAGTGTTTTTAGTAAAGCATTAAAAGCACCTTTAGATAGCATATGAACTTCGTCAATTATATAAACCCTATATTTTGAAGATAATGGCTTATAACCCACACCATCTATAAGATCCCTTATATTATCTACGCCTGTATGGCTGGCAGCATCCATTTCAATAACGTCTATATGATTGCCGAGATTAATATCTGAACAAGACTTACAGTCATTGCATGGATTAATATTTTCATCATTTTTACTTATATTTATACAATTAAATCCTTTGGCTAAAATACGAGCTGTTGAAGTTTTTCCAACACCCCTTACTCCTGTCAAAATATAAGCATGAGCCAACCTATCTCTCTTAAAAGCACCTGAAAGTGTTTTAACAAGAGTTTCTTGTCCTATAAGATGATTAAAATCTTTAGGACGATACTTTCTAGCCAAGACAGTATATTCATCATGTAAATTATCATTATTAGTTTTTGAAACCATAAAAATTCTAATAACTAAAATTAATGTAAATAGTGAAGGACTGCCTGACCCAAAATCCATCGTTGCGGCTGCTATCTTTCGATCCTGACCGAGTTGGCGATTTATTTGTCCAAACAGCCCTCCAAGTTCTGTATGATGCAGAATTTATTATGTTTCAAGAATTAATGAAAAAAATTTCTAAATTAAATTAATTTCAAAAAACTTTTCTTTGAGGGGATGCAGGATAAGTACCAAGAATTTTAATATTTTCTGAACCGCAAAAAAACTCTAATTCTTTTAAAGCGTGCTGCATCGGTTGGGATTTAGGGTGTCCTTCAATATCAACATAAAATTGAGTCGCTGTCATTTTACCATCTTTCATATAAGATTCTAGTTTTGTGAGATTAACTCCATTGGTTGCAAAACCTCCCAAAGCTTTATAAAGTGCAGCAGGGACTGATCTAGTAGAAAAAACAATTGTAGTAATATACTCTTTATCTGAATAATCAGGTACTTGTGGTTTCTTGCTCATAATCAGAAAACGAGTAGTATTCAAATTAGAGTCTTCAAAATTTTTTAAAATAATTTTTAAGTTATAAATTTTTGCGGAAAGGCCTGAAGCTATTGAAGCAATGGATTTATCATTTAACTCTGAGATTTCTTTTGCGGCTCCAGCTGTATCTGGGTGAATTGATGAAGATAAGTTATATTTTTTTATATTTTTCCTGCACTGTGCAATACCTTGAGCATGACTTCTTACTTCTTTAAGATCTTCGAGTGTTGACCCTTTGACCCCTAACAACATATGATTTACTCTGAAAAATAATTCATCAATTATGAATAATCCTGAATCTGGCAATAAATGATGTATATCTGCCACTCGACCAGCAATAGAGTTTTCGACAGGAACCATTGCTAGATTTGCTCTATTTTCTTGAACAGATAAAATCATTTCTTCAAAAGAAGGGCAGGGTAAAGTTTTTAGAGTTCTGAATTTTTCTTTACACGCCATCTCTGAATAAGCACCGGGTATCCCTTGAAAAGCAATAATCTTATCACTTGTTAAATTATGATTATCCAATTCGTTCATCATCTATACATCCTTAAAATTAATTTTTTATTCTGAAATCATTGCACGAACTTTTTTAAGATCTTTAGAAGTGTCCACGCCAATGGTTGAAAAATCTGTTTTTATAACTCTTATTGACATCCCCATTTCTAAAGCCCTTAGTTGTTCAAGTTTTTCTAATACTTCTAGTTGGGACTGAGGGGATTTAACAAATTTGGATAAAGCGTCTCTTTTCCAAGCGTATATACCAATATGATTCCAATAATTTTTAGCATTATATGGTATAGGTGAACGGCTAAAAAATAAAGCTTTACCTGAAATATTTGAGTTTTTTTTCTCTTCATCCCATGATACTGCAACCTTTACAGATGAAGGCTCCTTGATATCCTCAGGTTTGGCCAGTGATACCAATGATGTGATTTCTTCAGTTTTCACTGACTGGGCTAAAACTTTAATGATTTCAGGATTAATTAATGGCATATCACCCTGAAGGTTAATAATTAAATCAAATTTTCTTTGTTTATCAAAAATTTCAATGGCCTCAAACACTCTATCAGATCCTGAGTTATGAGACCTGTTTGTCAAAATAGCTTTCCCACCATTTGAGTCTATACAATTTAAAATTTTTCTATCATCTGTAGCAACCAAAACAGGGCCTATATCACTATTAACAGCTTTTTCCCAGACACGCATAATCATCGGTTTACCAGCAATATCCAACATAGGTTTGCCTGGAAGTCTGATTGAACCCATTCTCGCTGGTATTATAATGATAGGATTAAATGCTTTAATTTCTTTTTGTAAATTTTCCAACATTTACTTTCTTTTTACACACCCATCAAAAATTTGTTGTTATTTATTTAATTATAAGTAATAAATTCCTCTAAAGTAATATTAAAATTTAAAATAACGATAGAAAAACGTTTATTGAATATAATTGTTAATTGTTGAGAAAATCTTATGAATGATCCATTAGCAGTAAATAAAATTTTAGCAGGCTTTCTTTGTGCATGTTTGATTTTGATTTGTTCTAGCAAGTTTGCGAGTTTTATGCAAGGAGGTGATAGTCAGCATCATGGCTCTCATGATAAAACAGAACATCACTCTAATAATGCTTATCCTATTTCAGTCCCTGAATCACTAGATCAGGACAAGTCAATTTCTCCAAAAATTCCTGCCCCTATAGCACCAATTTTAGCTCTGCTTGCAAGCGCAGATATTACAGCTGGAGAAAAACTTTCAAAAAAATGTGTTGCTTGTCATAGTTTTAATTCTGGAGGCAAAAACAAAGTAGGCCCTAATCTATGGAATATCTTAAATCAATCAAAAGCATCTAAAGATGGTTATAGTTACTCTAAAGCCCTGAAAGAATTTGGAGGAGAGTGGGATTATCAATCATTGAATGCTTTCTTATTAAAACCAAAAAATTATATTAATGGAACAAAAATGAATTTCTCTGGTCTCAAAAAAACAAAAGACAGAGCAAATATAATTGCTTGGCTTAGAAGTTTATCAGATAATCCTGAACCATTACCAACAGAAGATGAAATTAAATTAGAAGCTGATGATAGCTCGTCATAAAGTTTTGAACATTGGTCAACAATAAGGAATTATTTTCTTTTTCAACAAAATTGGTCGAGAAAAGCCGCAAAATTATCTTGCCTTTGTTTCGTTCAAATCTAAATATCAATTCAAAAGATGACTATACTCCTGTTACAGAAGCTGATCGAAAAACAGAAGTAGCATTGCGAAAAATTATTTCTAAAAATTATCCTGAACATGGAATTCATGGTGAAGAATATCCACCAATTAATATTGATTCACAATTTCAGTGGGTAATAGATCCTATAGACGGAACCAAAGCTTTTATATCTGGGAAACCCACCTTTGGAACATTAATTGGTCTTTATAAAGAAAACTCTCCTATCCTAGGAATTATTGATATGCCAGTACTTAATGAAACATGGTTAGGAATAAAAGATTTTGGCTCTTATCTTAATAAAACACCAATTAATGTTAGTTCAGTAACAAATATTTCTGAAGCTAGAATTGCCTCTACACATCCTGATTCATTTTCACAAAAGGAACTATTTCTTTTTGATAAAATTAAAAATACGTGCAAAATATCTGTATGGGGTGGAGATTGTCATAATTATGCACTTCTAGCTGGAGGCCATATAGATATAGTTATAGAAAATAATTTGTCTTGGCATGATATTGCGGCTTTAGTAACAGTAATTGAAGAAGCTGGTGGATATATTTCAAACTGGAGAGGGAAAAATTTAGATAGTAATTGTGATGGAAGTATAGTTGCTTCTTGTTCAGAAGATATCCATCACCAAATAATTGATTTGATAAATAACTAAAAATGAATAATTCAGATAAAATAAATGTTCTTTATTATTGGGAAGATCCAAGTGAATTTGAAAAATGGAAAAAAGCATTCAATAATAAAGCTCCTAACATTAACTTAATAGATCAAAATTCTCAAGAAGCGCATTCAGCAGAAGTTGCTTTAGTTTGGCT
>MDSZ01266065.1_pt1 | contig 10780 bp, 14 predicted proteins | sample 811201 | NCBI WGS metagenome assembly MDSZ01 (sample SAMN05326647, study PRJNA326480) | marine metagenome | isolation source: seawater | place: Indian Ocean: North | collected 2010
ATATAATATTAAATGCCAGAATTACCAGAAGTAGAAGTTGTAAGACAGTCACTTAGTAAAAAAATCAAACAAAAAAAGGTTAAAAAGGTAATAGTGAGAAATAGAAATTTAAGACTCAAAATCCCTTTAAATTTTGAGAAATTATTAATAAATCAAAAAATTATAAAAGTTGATAGATTTTCAAAATATCTAATTTTACACTTATCTAATAGCATTTATTGTTTAATACATCTCGGTATGTCAGGAACTATTCATATAATTTATAACAAAAAAAAAAACTTTCTCACTAACGCTAGTTTTTATCACTCACCTACATTACCAAAAAAACACAATCATGTTGAATTCATTTTTGATGATTTGAAAATAGTTTATAATGATCCAAGACGTTTTGGTTTTTTTCAAATTATTGAAAATTTTTCATCTTTACAAAAAAAAATTTCCTTTTTTGGACCAGAGCCATTTCAATCAATATTTGACTCAAAATATATTCACTCATTTTTTTATAAAAAAGAAAAAAATATAAAAAACTTTTTATTAGATCAAAAATTTGTTTCAGGAATTGGTAATATTTATGCAAATGAAATTTTGTTCTTATGTAAAATTAATCCTTTTAGAAAAGCACGTTTGATTAATATTCAAGAGTGTAAAAAGATAGTTAAAAATTCAAGGAAAATTCTTTTGGATGCAATTAAAAAAGGTGGTTCAAGTATTCGTGATTTTAAAAATATTAAAGGTAAAAAAGGAAATTTTCAAAAAAGTTTTAAAGTATACGAGAGAAATGGATTAAATTGCAAAAGATTAAATTGTAAAGGTTTAATTAAAAAAAAAAATATTTCTAATAGATCAACTTTTTTTTGTGATATGTGCCAAAAATAATTAATTATTTGATTGACCAAAATAAATTCTCAATATATACCCCTGCGCATATGGCTAATACAAAATCTGCAATTAAGAGAATAAGAAGAATATCAAAACAGACTTCTGTAAATAAAGCTAGGAAAAGTAGATATAAAAACGCTTTGAAAAAAATGAATTTGCTTATTCAGAGTAAAAAAAAATCGGATGCTCTTAAATTCTTACCTAAGTTGAATTCGGAATTAATGAAAATTGCTAAAACTGGAATAATAAAAAAACAAAATGCCTCTAGAAATGTTTCTAGAATAACCAAGAAAATATCAACACTTTAAAATTGTACTCTTAAGGTTGTTATATTTGATACAACCTTAGGATATACAAAATCTATTATTTAAATTTTATTAGATACAATATTTAGATTTAGTAAATATTTAATTTTAATCTTTTCAATTATAAATTTTATTTTTAAAAATTAAAAATAAAAATTATAAATAAATTAAATCTAATTATCTCTCTAATTGAAAAAAAAAACACAATCATAGATTTTATTTTTTTTCTAAATATATAAATTATTTGTTGCATTAATTTTATTATGGTTCTAACTGAACTCTCTCCACTAATTATGAGTAATTCAAATATAAATAAAAATTTAAAAAGTAATAATATATCATTTGATTGGAATTTACTTCAAGATGAAATGAAAAATAAGCTAGGCCTAGAAATTTATGAGAGTTGGCTGAAAAAAATTGATTTTGTTGAAGAATTTAAAAATTATATTTTGTTATCAGTTCCAACAAGATTTATTCGTGACTGGATTACTTCAAGATACTTAGATCAAATATTACAAATTGTTAAAAACCATAAAAAAGATATTGTTAGGATTGAATTTAAAATTATTGAGCAAAAAATTACAGAGATTAAAGGTCATAATAATTTTAAAACCTTAGAAATACCTGAAAATGTCTCATTTATTAAAGATTCGTATCTGCAATATAATAGAATAGATCCAAATAAAAAATTTGAAAATTTTATTATTGGATCAAGCAATAAACTTGCTTATGAGGCTTCTCTAAAAGTTACAGAAACTGTGTCTCATTATAATCCTTTATATATTTATGGTGGTGTAGGAATGGGGAAAACTCACTTATTAAATGCAATTGGTTTAGAACTAAAAAAAATTAACAAAGTAATGTTTATTTCTGCAGAGAGATTTATGTATCAATTCGTAAAATCTATTAAATCTAATGATATGGTAAGATTTAAAGAATACTTTAGAAACACAGATATTTTGTTAATTGATGATATCCAATTTATAAGTGGTAAAGAAGCAATGCAGGAAGAATTTTTTCATACATTTAACACATTACTTGATAAAGGTTCTCAAATAATAATATCTGCTGATAGAGCACCAAATAAGTTATCACGAATTCAAGAGAGAATAAAATCAAGATTTTCCGGTGGGTTGGTAGTTGATATTCAAAAACCAGATTTGGAACTTAGAAAAAAAATTATTGATAGTAAAACAGAAGAATTAGAAAGTTTGTATTCTGGTCAATTTAAAATTTCACAAGAGATAAAAGATTTTTTAGGTTCGGAGATAACTGGGAGTATTAGAGAACTAGTTGGTGCAGTAAACAGAATTATATCTTTTTCAAGAATTTATAACAAATCACCAAATTTATCAGAAGTGAAGGTAATTTTAAAAGATCTTTTGAATTTTGGAGAAAATAAAGTTACGATTGATCTGATTCAAACTTTAGTTTGTAAATTTTTTAAAATTAGTAAAAATGAAATGTTGTCCTCACGTAGATCTAGATATCTAGTAAGACCAAGACAAACAGCAATATATTTAACAAAGATATTAACATCCAAATCTTTACCTGAAATTGGAAGAGAATTTTCTAACAGAGATCACACAACAATTATTCATTCTGTTAAAACTATTGAAAAATTGAAAGAAAATCAGCCTGATATGGTTGATAATATAAATAAATTAAAAAATCAAATTTTATACCATAACAAAGATAATGAAATTTAGTGTAAATCAACAAGACCTACAACAAGCTTTAAGTTATTGTCAGGGAGTAATTGAAAAGAGAAGCACACTTCCAATTTTGTCAAATATTTTGTTGAATGTGCGTAACTCTAAATTAACGATAACAGCAACAGATTTAGATTTAATATTTATTCACGAATTAAAAGATGTGGAGATTTTAGAAGAGGGAGATACCACCACGACATCTTCAATTATGTATGATATTGTAAGGAAATTTACATCTGGAAAAAAAATAAATCTAACATTAAAAGATTTTAGCAAACTTCACTTAGAGTCTGAAAAATCTAATTTTAATTTAAATTGTATTAACGCTAATGAATTTCCTTTAACTGATGAAAATTTCAACCAAAATGAATTTTCAATTAATTCAAAACAACTTCTAAAACTACTTAACAAATGTAAATTTTCTATTTCAAATGATGAAACAAGGCATTATTTAAGTGGGATCTATTTACATCAAAATGAAATTGAGGATAAGATATATTTAACAGCAGTTGCAACTGATAGCCATAGAATGTCAATTTCTAAAGTAAGGTTAGATAAAAAAATTGATTTTGATCCGATAATTTTACCAAAAAAAACAATTTTTCAGTTATGCTCATTACTAGATAACTACGAAGGTGAGGTGAAAGTTTCTAATATTAAGTCTAAAATCAAGTTTGAGCTTAGTAATAGTATTTTGATTTCCAAGCTGATTGATGGAAAATTTCCAAATTATATCCAAGTTATTCCAAAGAGTAATAAAAAAAAATTAGATATAGATTTAAAATTATTTTTGAATTCAGTAGATAGAGTTGCTTCAGTTTCACTAGATAAAAAAGATGGAGTAAAATTTAATCTTACAAAAGATACATTAAATTTATCTGTAAATAATGCTAATAGCGGTGATGGAAAAGAAACATTAAACGTGAAATTTGATCATGACCTAGAAATAAGTTTTAATTCAAGATATTTAATTGATGTAGCGGCCCAACTTGATGGAGAAAAAATTGAGCTTTTTTTTAATGATACTGGATCTCCTGCTTTAATTAAAGATCCAGCTGATTTTGATAGTATTTATGTTGTGATGCCAATGAAAGGCTAATTGATTAGATCAAGCTCTAAATAGATATTTTTTTCAAGTATTTTAATAAATTCATCTTTATTTAAACCAGGACCTATTGGTTCTAAAATTGAAATAGTAATTTGCTTATTATAATTTTTTTTCCCACTTTTTGGCCAAACATTTCCTGAATTAATTGCTATAGGTAAACAAAAAATTTTAAGTTCCTCATAAATTCGAGCCGCTCCTTTTTTAAAGGGAGGTCTATCTAACGGGGATACTCTAGTTGCTTGTGGAAATATAATTAGAGGTCTATCAGTCTTTTCTATAACTCTGGAAATATCTTGAAAAAAATTTAGATTTTCTTTAGTAACCTTGTTTCTTGTAATTGAAATGGATCCAATTTTCTTTAAGTACCAACCAAAAATAGGAATTAGCAAAAGCTCTTTTTTTAAAATAAAAACAGGTGAATTAAAAATTGTCTGAAGAAAAAAAGTCTCAAACATAGATTGGTGCGAACAAGCAATAAAAAATTTTTTATCTTTTATGATATTTTCCATTCCTTTGATTATTATTTTTGTAGATAAAAAAAACTTAAGACAAAAACTTGACCAATACCCCATAAGTTTACCACCGAATAATACAATTTTTTGAGGTAATAAAAATGATGGAAGAAATATTATTGATATAAAAATTATTCCTAGGAAAAAAAAGAAGGAAAATAAAAAATTTCTAAGCATTAAATGTTAAAATTACATTAATTCTTTTAAACTTTGTCTTTTGCTGATAATCTTTATTTGAGAGTTTTTAATTAATATCTCAGATGCTTTTGGTCTTAAATTATAATTTGAACTTAATGACATTCCATATGCTCCAACATCACAAATAATAACTAAATCTTTTTCTTTTAATTTTTGAAATTTTTTAACAGACAAAAATTTATCAGTACTTTCACATATTGGCCCAACAAATTCATAAGTTTTTTTAGATTTTTTTTTGTTTTTAGTAACAGGAATAATTTGATGTTTAGCATTATATAAAGCCGGTCTTATCAAATCATTCATTGCAGCATCTAAAATGATGAAATTTTTTTTTTCATTTTCTTTTATATAAATTATCTTAGAAATTAAAAATCCAGTGTTACCAATTATTGACCTGCCTGGTTCAAAAATTATTCGAGAGTTATGTTTTTTCATAAAACTTTTGATATTTTCTGCATATTTTTTTAGGTTTAATTTTTTCTTATTTTTTCCATAATTTATTCCCATTCCACCACCTAGATCAATATATTCAAATTTATATTTTGTTTTTTTTATAATCTTATCTAATATTTTAAGCATCTTTTGATAGGGTTTAATTTCTAGAATTTGACTCCCAATGTGAACACTTACACATTTTAAATTTAAATTTTTAGATTTGTTTACATATTTTACTAACTCTAAGAAAACTTTTTCTGATACACCGAACTTATTTTCTTTTTTGCCAGTTGATATTTGACTCAATGTTTTTGCGTCTGTATTTGGGTTTAATCTTATGCCAATATCAACTTTTTTATTTCTAGTTTTAGCGATTTTTTCTATTTCTAAGATTTCACTTTTAGACTCGGCATTGATTAATAAAATTTTATTTTTTATAGCATAATCTATCTCTACATTGGTTTTACCAACGCCTGAGAATACTATCTTATTTGGTTTAATACCCGACTTGAGGGCTTTCATTAGTTCTCCCATTGAGACTACATCTGCACCTAAACCTAATTTTCTTAATTCTATCAACAATTTTTTATTGGAATTTGCTTTTACTGCGAAACAAATTAAAGGATTTACTATATTAAAATCATTTTTAAAATTGACGACATTTTCTTTTATTTTTTTATAAGAATAACAATATAAGGGTGTTGAAAATTTTTTAGCTAATAAAGAAGTTTTAATTCCATCAATAAAATAATTATTCGCTTTATATTTCATCTCATTATTTTTAGTTTGATATCACTTTAAGTTTGATATCTGTCTTTTTTGATTTTGGTTCCTCATAAATAGGATCACCTTTTTTTCCACATGAAAGCACCAAAAAATTTATCACAATTAATAAAAGTATTTTTTTAATCATAATTTTTTTTTATATTTTAATATCATTTTTTTAATATTATCAAAAGATGTTCCTCCATAAGACCTTTTTGATTTTACAGAGTTTTCAAGATTGAATACATTTAAAACATCAGAAGTTAATTCAGGAAAAATTTTTTTTAAATCACTGATATTTAAATCCTCTAATTTTATCTTTTTTCTTTCGGCAAAATTTACTATTAATGATGTTTTTTCATAAGCCTCTCTAAATGATATTGAATGATTTTTAACTAAATAATCTGCTAAATCTGTAGCTGTTATAAAGCCTGTATTTGCAAGTTCTAACATTCTTTTTTTATTTGGACTTAAGTTATTTAAAATTTCGTTTAATAATTTGAGACAATTAATTAAATTATCGTTAGAACTAAAAACATTTTCTTTATCATCTTGTAAATCTTTAAAATAAGATAAAGGCAGTCCTTTCAACAAAGAAAGCATAGAAAATAAATTTCCATAAAATGTTCCAGTTTTACCTCTTAAAAATTCTAAAATGTCTGGATTCTTTTTTTGAGGCATTATTGAAGATCCAGTTACAACCTTATCTGATAATTTAATCAAATCAAAAGCATCTGAATTCCATATAATTAATTCTTCAGCTATTCTAGATATATGCATTGAGCAAACTGAGCAACTATAAAGATAGTCTAAAACAAAATCTCTATCTGAAACAGTGTCTATTGAATTATTAGTAGGTTTTTTAAAACCTAATTTTTTAGCTGTATATTCTCTGTCTATATTAAAGGATGTTCCTGCCAAAGCAAGTACACCGAGAGGACTTTCATTTAAACTTTCAATGTTATCATTAAATCTTTTTTTATCTCTACTAAACATTTCGACATAAGCCATAAGATAATGTGCAAAAGATATAGGCTGTGCATTTTTTAGATGTGTAAATCCTGGCATTATAGTTTTGATATTTTTCTCGGCAATCCTTAAGGTAGTTTTAATTATTTTATTAAGATGATTTAAAATTTCTTTATTCGATGATCTCATCCAAATTTTTAAATCTGTAATAACTTGATCATTTCTAGATCTAGCAGTATGAATATAACCAGCTTCCTCACCAATTATTTCAAATAGTCTCTTTTCAATATTCATGTGAATATCTTCATATTTTAAATTATATTCAAATTTGTTTTTAGATATTTCTTTTTCAACTTTACCAAGTCCATAAATGATTTTATTTTTTATTTTAAAAGAAATGATTTTTTGTTTAAAAAGCATTTCTACGTGAGCAATAGACCCCATTATATCTTGTTTAAATAGTCTTTTGTCAATATCTAAGGAACCCCCAACTTTTTGAAAAAAACTAGATGTATTTTTTTTTATACGATTTTTCCAAATTGCCTTATTGTTTTTATTTTTTGCCATGATAATTATTTATACCTTTTAGCATGAGATTTTTAATAATAATTATTTTTTTAATATCTAATTCATATGCAGAAGAATCTATTGATATTAAAAATCTTATTATCAATAAAGAGTTAAAAAACCACTCTGCTTTAACGTTTCTAGACGCTAAAAACAATCAATTAAATATAGGTGATTATAAAGGAAATTTGATTTTATTGAATTTTTGGGCCACTTGGTGTGCTCCTTGTAAAGAAGAAATGCCCTCTTTAGATTTATTAAAAACGAATGAATCTTTAAATAATTTAAAAATATTTCCTATTAATGTTGGCCAGGATAACATTAAAAAATCATTAAAATTTTTTGAGGATTTAAATATTAAAAATTTGGATATTTATTTTGATACACCTGTAACTTTAGCAAAAAAATTTCAATTAAGGGGGATACCAACTTCAATTTTAATTAATAAAGATGGTTTAGAGTTTGCTAGAATTGTTGGATCAATAGATTTTCAGGATAAAAAGTTTATAGACTGGCTAAGTAATTTTAATTAATTCTTAAAAAAATAAGCAAAACTTACCAACAATATAATTGCTACAAATTGTAGTAAAACTCTCAATTGCATCAACTTGTTTGAATATTTTTTGCTAGATTCGCCACCTTTAAATAAAGTCCCTATTCCCAGAATTAAAACAATACCAACTCCAATTAGCAGAGCTATAGATAAAAATTTGACTAATATTCCAGAAATCATAAATGTATTGTAGGGTGTTTTCAAAATAAAAAAACATAAATTATTAAGTATGACATTTTGTCTAGATACAACCATTATTAAGCCAGAGAATAATGCAGATATTAAAAATGCGATTGTATTACTTCACGGATATGGAGGAGATGGCAAAGATATAAGCATGTTGTCTTTAAATTGGAAAAGACATTTACCTAACACAATTTTTATTTGTCCAAATGGCCATGAACCTTGCCCAATAAACCCAAATGGTTTCCAGTGGTTTGATTTGACTAAAGATGATCCAGAATATATTTTAGAAGAGTCAATTAAGGCAGAAAAAGTTTTATATAAATTTATTGATGAAATTAAAAAAAGATACAAATTAGATAATGAAAAAATTATTCTTTCAGGATTTAGTCAAGGTTGCATGATGTCCATAAATTTAGGTTTGACATCAAGTGAAAAATATAATTGTATCATTGGCTTTTCGGGTAAAATAATAAATCAAAAAGATTTAAAGTTAAGAAAAAAAGTTTCAACAGATATTTTATTAATTCATGGTGATGCAGATCAAGTTGTTTCACCTAATTTTTTGTTAGAAGCAAAAGATTTTTTTCTAAGAAATGATATTGAAATTGAAACTCATTTAATAAAAAATTGTGATCACCATATACCTATTGCCGCATCTAGTATAGCATTAAATTACATTTTAAAAAAAATTAATGATCGCTAAATCTTGAAATAATTTTTTTTTTAAGTTAGAATTTCTATATGAATAGCTTTGTCGAACATGATGTATCTTTAGAAAAATGTCCAGCTTTGGTGTTAAATGCAGATTATAGACCCTTAAGTTATTATCCTTTATCATTGTGGTCATGGCAAGATACAGTTAAGTCAGTATTTTTGGATCGAGTAATTATAGTTAGTAATTATGATAGAGTTGTTAGAAGCCCCTCTTTTAATATGAAATTACCAAGTGTTATAGCTTTGAAAGATTATATTGTTCCACAATCTAAACCAAGTTTTACGAGATTTAATGTTTTTCTTAGAGATAAATTTTCATGTCAATATTGTGGGAGTAATGATGAATTGACATTTGATCATTTATTACCAAGATCAAAGGGTGGAGAAACTAATTGGAACAATGTTGTTACTGCCTGTTCAGCTTGTAATGTAAAAAAAGGCGGCAAACTATTGAAGTTATCTGGAATGAAACTTTTTCAGTATCCTTATCAACCTTCAACAGAGGATCTTCATCGTAACGGTAAAAATTTCCCTCCGAATTATTTACATAAAAGTTGGATGGATTATCTATATTGGGATGTAGAGTTACAGCCGTAAGGTTAAATTTTTTCAGATATACTGATAGCTATTTTAGAACCAGTTTTTATTATTCTATCCATTATTGAATATAAGCCTTTTTTAGTTGCCCCTTTCTCATAAGCTATATCCTTATGATGTAATTCATCTTCTCTAAATTTAATAATTTTTCTTTTAAGTTCTTTTTCATTAGAACCTAGTTGATTTATTTGATTTAGATAATGTTCGTCAATTACTTCTTCAACCGAAGCAGTGCAAAGCATTGCAGCTTTTTTTCCTAATATTGTTGACCCAAAACCTAGTCCTACACCTAGCAGATCCCATAACGGTAAAAATTTGGTTGGCTTTATTTTTCTTTTTTTTATTTCATTCTCAAAGAAATCACAGTGTTCTTTTTCATGAATTTTCATTTCCTCTATAGTCTTTTTTAACCTTTCATCTTTTATAAATGTACTTAATGCTAATAATTGACCTTCGTAAATTTTAACAGCACCTCTTTCACCTGCATGATCAACTCTAATAAATTCTTCTACTTTATTTTCTGTACTTTTCATAATTTTTTAAAATTTTAATTAAAGTTATTAATATTACTAAACTTATTATCATATTAATGGTTGTTAGAGAAAATCCAAAAATTCTAAATGTCACATCCTTACAACTTATGACCTTAATTTGTAATTGTTTCAATAATTCTTCTTTAGAATTAAATTCTGTTATATTATTAACCACACAAACATTTGACTCTTCAAATAGATTTTGTTCAATCCCAAAATGATAAAATGAGATTAAAAATGAAAATACAAAAACCATAATCAAGAGTATAATAATGAATTTTTCATCTTTTTTAAAAAAGTTATTTGAAATAACCAAAATTATAGCAAGTCCATAAGGGATCCTTTCAATCAAGCATAAATTACAAGGCTGATGTCCTAGAACATGTTCAATAAAATATGCAGTAATTAATGAAATAAAACTTATTATAAGAATTATTTTTAAAATGGTATTTTTTTTAAAATTATTCATAAAATTTGGATATCAAATAGATTATAATTCCAATTATAACAATTAATATTCCAATTATTGTAAACCATTTAGATCCGTGTTCATTCATAAATTTGGTAAATAAATCCCCAAATTTATAGGTCAAATAAGATACTATAAAAAAACGTAAACCTCTCGAGATTAGACTAATGAATATAAATACCAAAATATTAAAACCAATTAAACCGCTTGCAATAGTAAAAACTTTATATGGAAGAGGAGTAAAGCCAGCTAAAAACAGAATACCAAGCCATGCATAA
>MDSZ01160894.1_pt1 | contig 10778 bp, 9 predicted proteins | sample 811201 | NCBI WGS metagenome assembly MDSZ01 (sample SAMN05326647, study PRJNA326480) | marine metagenome | isolation source: seawater | place: Indian Ocean: North | collected 2010
ATCCTTGCCGAATTAAGTATTTTGATAAAAGAAAAATTGGTAATTGATAACAGTAGAAGTTATAATCAAAAACCAAATAATTAGAATATTGTCTCAAAATTCATTTTATTCAGATTTAATAAGTTTTTCTCAAGCCAAAGAGCACTTTAGAAAATGTTCTAATAGAACTTTATTTCATAATCCTGATTTTATAAATGAGATTATTGGGGAAGTAAATTGGATTGGAGGATTCAAAAAAAATTCTCTTCTTTGCACAATGCCCATATTTAAAAGTGAGTTACCTGATTTTTTTTATTATTCAGGCCCTTTGTGGGATAGTAATTGGTTGAAACTAAAACCTTATAGAAGATTCTCTACAAGTCAAAAAATATATGAAAAGATGATTAATAATATTTTAAACATACAAGAAAAAATAATGATTCAATTTCCCGATACTAAATCTGATATTAGGGCATTTGACTGGTGGAATTATGGTAAGAGAGAAGAAATTAGATTCAAAACAGAAATTAAATATACTGCTAAGATTTTCAATCTCCAAAAACAATCTATTAACGATTTAAAATCTAACTTAAGAAGTGATGATAAGAAGAAAAGACTAAAAAGAATAATAAAAGAAAGTTCAAATATTGAAATAACCTACCAAATTTCTAAGACTGAATTTATAGATCTATATTTACAAACTATGAATAGAGTTGAAGCAACCATAACGAATAAATCTCTTGCAATTCTCTCGAAATTATTTGATTATGTTAATCAAGATGAAAGAGGCTTTAAATTAACTTTCAGAGATTCAAGAAACAATAAACTCATTGGAAGTCAACTTGTGATTTATCAAGATAAAAATGCTAATGCTATTGCTCAAGGAATAAATAAAGAATCTTATACTTCTGAAATAGTTACCTATTTAATCTTTAACTCAATATTAAAATCAAAAGAAGAAGGTAAGGAGGTTTTTGACTTTAATGGGGCAAATAGTCCTAAAAGAGCAGATGATAAACATGCTTATGGCGCAGAAGAAGTTCCTTTCATATGTTTAACATATGGAGATTTCAATTAAAAAAAATATGCATTATTATTGTTCAAAACCATGCTGGCAATTAGATAAAACTGAACCGGCTATTTTTAATAAATTAATTGCAAATGACGCAACAATATTAGATGTTTTGAATATTCATCGATTTGATGAAAGATGCCCTTATCTTGAAGATCTTTTACCTATGGAATCTGATTCTCTTTTTAGACCAAAAGGATCTAATAGAGCTTTTTATCTTAAATTAAATTCAGGTGCAGTAATAGCAATTAAGGGTGCTGAAGTAGTATCAAATGCTATTGAAAATGCTATGGAAAAAAATTCTAAAGAACAAATAGGCTCTAGGCCATGGACTAAGTTTGAAAATTTTATATATAGAGAACAAAAGTCTCCACTAGCTTTGCACTTCAATGAGGCAGAAGAAGATCAGTCCAAGGCATTAAAATTCCAGAAATTAATGATTTCTAAATTTTCTGATTTTGAATCAGCGCCCATTCCTCTTTTTACTTTTAAATTTTCTGATGAAATAAGAAATAATTATTTTTCAATCATTTCAAAATATTTGAGTAAAAGAGCTCTCGAAATTATCTCTCCCCCTTTGGAAAAATATGGACTTGGAATTGCAATTTATTATTATCCACATACTCCTAAAAGAATTGCTTTTGAAGCAATAAATTCAAATATAAGCATTAAAAAAAGAATTCAATATTTTAAAAATTTACAAGAAAACTCATTTGATCCTTTTTCCTCTATTGAAAAATTATTGTTAATAGTGGCAAAAATGCTTTTATGTGAAATTATGCCTTTATCGCGTGAATCGCATGGAATTGGACAATGTATAGCAAAGCAAAATGTAACTTTATTTGGAGGTATTACAGATATGGGATCAATTATTGATTTTTCGGAAATAAGCTCTGAATCTGAGTTCTTCCAACTTTATTTTTCTTGCATTTCGGTTTTGACATCTACTATTAGAGAATTTCTAACATTAGGACAAACTTCATACTTATTTGAATTTGATGACCCTACTCCAAATGCAATTATTATTTCAAACTATTGTGTAAATAGGATAAGATCTTATTGTTATCAAATTTCAAAAGAATATAATTTTAGATTATCAAAAAAAATTGAAGATTTAATTAAACTTTCTTGCGAATCTTCGAGAGATGGGTTTTATAAATTATTATCTGAACTCTATTAATTATTAAATAATAGTTTTAAAAAAAATTTTTAAATTCAGATATCGACTTTATAATAGGGATGTTTTTTTAAGAGGCAATCAAAGATCGCGTAAATATTTCCTTTATTGATTCCTTTAAAAGTATTTTTAAATTTCTTAAGAGACTTTGTTTCTGCATTTAAAATATCATTGTTAAATGGAACATTACATCCAAAAAAATTAAGTTTGTAATCATTTCCATATACAAAATTGAAAATCTCTTTGGTCCTTTTAATGTGATAATTACTTGTTATTACTAATAAATTTCTCAAATTATATTGTGGGATAATATTTTTTCTAGTAAATATAGCATCACCTACAGTATCCTTTGACTGTTCCACTCTTAAAAGATTTTCAAGAGGAATATCATGTTTTGTATGTAAGTAATTTGCCATTGCATCAGCTATTTTTATTTCGCTATCATCTCTATAATTCCAACCACAAGTTATAACTTTTGAAAGTTTATTTGTTTTGAAGATTTCCCCAGCCTTGTCTGCTCTAATAGTAGATTCATTGTTTAAAACCCCTTTAGAATTCATAAGATTTGATAAAACTATAATTCCCTCAAAGTTTTTTTTATTCATTTAAGCTATATGATTTTGAAAAGAAAAATCTTTTTTATCTTCGCAACTTATTATAGTAATGATTGATGTGAATAACCTAGAAAAAAAGTGAATGTATTTTCTAAAAAAGTTTTATTTCTTGGTTACGGGAAAAAAGAAACTTCTCTAATAAATGAACTTAAGAAAGTCGGCTGTTCTGTTGATTTTGAAAAAAGTGCATATTTTAATACTTCTGGTTATGATTTAATAATTTCTTTTGGTTATAAGCATATTATAAAAGAGGAAATTATATTGGATTTTAAATACCCAATTATAAATTTGCATATTTCATATCTCCCCTGGAATAGAGGTTCACATCCAAATTTTTGGTCATTTTATGATTCTACACCCTCAGGAGTTACGATACATCTTATAGATGGTGGTATTGATACAGGACCTATCCTTTATCAGAAATATGTTGATTTTGATAATAACGAATTAACATTTAAAGACACATATGAAAGACTTAAAAAAGAAATAGAAAAACTTTTTATTAAAAATATTAACAATATAATAAATGGAAATTATGTTTCCAAGATGCAAACAGGAAAGGGTTCATTTCATAACAAGAAACAACTTCCAAGTGAATTTAAAGGGTGGGATTCAAATATTAATGAGGAGATTATAAGATTAAAAAATAAAAAACTAAAAATAATTTCAAAAAAATCATAGATCAATTTGATTTTCAATTTTTTTCAAACTAATAAACATAAAAAATTTTTATTAATTAACAAAAAATCTTGTTATTGAATATTTTTTTTGGAATCAATTAATATTTAAGTATTATATGAAGATAAATCTCTATAAATAATGTCTTTCAAAATTGGCGATGTAAAGATCGGAGAAGAAAATCCTCCTTTTGTAATTGCTGAGATGAGTGGTAATCATAATAAATCAATTGATAGAGCAATGAAAATACTTGAATTAGCTCATGCTTGCGGCGCAAGTGCAATAAAGCTTCAAACTTTTACTCCTGAAACTATTACCCTAAAAGTGAAAAATGATAACTTCAAAATAAATGATAAGGATTCTTTATGGACTGGCGAGTATTTATTTGATTTATATGAAAAAGCTCATACTCCTTGGGAATGGCATGAACCCTTGTTTAAGAGAGCCAAAGAGCTAGGCCTAATTTGTTTTAGTACCCCTTTTGATGAAACAGCAGTTGATTTTCTTGAAAAACTTGATTCTCCAGCATACAAAATAGCTAGTTTTGAAAATAATCATTTACCATTAATCGAAAAAGCTGCATCGACAGGAAAACCGCTTATCATTTCTACAGGAATGGCAAATTTGGGTGAAATTGAGGAAGCTGTAAATGTTGCAAGAAAATCAGGATGTGAAAAACTTATACTTTTAAAATGTACAAGTTCTTATCCTGCAAGTCCATTAAATACTAATTTGCTTACAATACCTCACTTAAAAAATATATTTAATACTGAAGTGGGTTTAAGTGATCATACAAAAGGGATTGGGGCTTCAGTTGGTGCAGTAGCATTAGGAGCAACAGTTATTGAAAAACATTTCACAACTTCAAGAAAAGAAGGCGGTGTAGATAGTGAATTTTCTCTTGAGCCTGATGAATTTGCTAGTTTAGTTAAAGAATCAAATACATGTTGGTCCGCTTTGGGCTCAATTAAATATGGGAGAACAAAATCAGAGGAGAAAAGTTTAATCTTTAGAAGATCAATTTTTGTAGCTGAAGATATAATTAAAGGAGAAAAGTTTACAAAAAAAAATATTCGTATAGTAAGACCAGGTAATGGTGCATCACCAAAACTATATAGCAAATTAATTGGAACATCTGCAGCGAGGTCTTTTACAAAAGGGGAACCTCTAATATTGTGGGAAAAATAAGTTCAATTTATATGAATCAAATAAATAAAACTTATAAAGTTCAAACATTTAGTTTATTAAAAAGACTTTGGGATCATTTAAGTAGAAGGAGAAGAAATCAAATAATAGTATTACTTTTTTTTATGCTAATCAGTGGTTTATTAGAAATAGCTAATCTTTTAACTCTATCTCCTTTTCTTACCGTATTAGTGGATCCTGATAATATAGGAGAAAATTTTATCATTAAATTTTTATTTACATTTTTAAATGTAAGTAAATCCCAAGATTTGCTAATACCACTTACTTTAATCTTTATTTTTACCACCTTAATCTCTTCAAAAGTAAGAATATTGAATATTTTTTTAAGTGGACGATTATCAGCTCGAATTGGTAATGATTTTGCAAAGGAAGCCTATAATAAAACATTGCATCAGCCTTACTTAACCCAAGTTAATACTAATAGCAGTAGTATTATCAATACTCTTACTAATCAGCTTTCGATTACCGTTGGCGCGATAAATCAAGTTTTATCTTTAGCAACTTCTGTATTTATAGCTTTTTGCTTAGTTACTTCATTATTTGTAATTGATTGGAAAGTTGCACTAACAGCAACTTTTCTTTTGGGATTCTCATATCTTTTTATTGCATTTTTTTCTAAGAGAAGATTAACAAAAAATGGTGAAATTATTTTATCTACTAATAGAAGTCAAATAAGAATAATTCAGGAGGGGTTAGGATCAATAAGAGAGGTAATTTTAGACTCAAATCAAGATAATTATGTTAGGGATTTTAGTCTTTTAGATGTCCCAATGAGATATAAGCAAGCAGAAAACAAATTTCTTGCTCTTTTCCCAAGGTATGCATTGGAATCAATTGGGATTTCTTTGATAGGAGTGTTAGCGTTATTGATTACTATAAATTCTCCATCAAGCTCTTCAGTTGTTCCAGCTTTAGGCACAGTTGCGCTTGCTGCGCAGAGACTTTTGCCCACCTTACAACAAACTTATATAGCTTGGGCAATACTTACGGGAGGGGGGCCAGCTATTGAGGACACTTTGTTTTTATTAGACCAGGAAATATCTAAAAGTAATTTTTCAAAAATGAATAGTTTGAATAAGATTAATTTTAAATCTATTTATTTAGAAAATATTTCCTTTAAATATACAAATTCCAATAATTATGTCATTAGGAATCTTAATTTAAAAATAAAAAAAGGAGAAAGATTAGGAATAATTGGGAAAACAGGCAGTGGCAAAAGTACTTTATGTGATATTTTAATGGGTTTATTAAAACCACTTAATGGGCAAGTAACTATAAACGGAAATGAAATTTATAGTAATGATTCACAGTTATCATTATTTGAATGGCGAAGATCTATAGCTCATGTTCCTCAAACTATTTACTTAACAGATAGTACATTTGCTGAAAATATAGCTTTTGGGGTGCCAAAGAAAAATATAGATTTGAAAAGATTAGTTGAGGCTGCGAAACAAGCACAGATACATGAATTTATAGAATCAACATTTTTAGGCTATCAAACTGTTATAGGGGAAAGAGGAGTAAGGTTAAGTGGTGGACAAAAACAAAGAATTGGAATCGCTAGAGCTCTTTATAAAGATGTTGAAGTTCTTTTTCTAGATGAGGCAACGAGTGCTTTAGATAGTAAAACTGAAAATCAAGTTATTAATGGATTAAATAAATTAAGTAAAAACATAACCTTAATTACTATCGCTCATAGATATTCAACCTTATCAAATTATGATCGAATAATTAATCTTGATAATGGTCAAATAGTCTCAGAAGATCATCCTTCAAAAATTATTTAATTATTTTCAATCCTTTAAATAAAGTATAATTTATTATTAGTTTAAGAATTCATAATTCATGAAAAAAAAAATTATATTGGGAGGCTTTGAAAAATATAATAAAGATGATCTATTAGAATATTTTCCTAAGGTAAAATTTCTGAGATTATCTCATGAAAGTGATGCAGATTTTGATAGAAATTTTGGTACATTCCCCTCTAATAAACATTTTCTTTTTGAATCATATAAATTTTATTCTCAATCTGAAGTTGATGAAAACATTTTTTCTTTTTTAAACAGTGAACAATATAAAAACTTTTCTAAAAGGGCATTAATCGCTTCTAGTAGAGGTTCAAGGGCTGAGTTTCCTAATAATATCCAAATCGCAATGGAATCAAATAATTCAGTACTTTTTTATGTTAATGACATCCTATCGAAAGAGGACTATAAATCTATTTATATGATTATATTTTCTTTTACCCCTCATACTGTCATTGACTGGGCAATATATTATTTACTTAGATTTCACAAGATAAATTGTTTTTCATTAAATCCCCTTCCTAATTCAGAATTGTCTTTGGTTTATAAAAATATACTTGATAATCTTGATAATAGAGTTGCTATAAAACCCATAAAGCTGGATTTTGACTTTGATCGTAATAATGATTCAAATTTAGATTTTTCTGAGGTTTATAAATTTGGAAAATTCAATAAGCCAAATTATATGAAATATAACGAAAATAGATTTCCTGAAGTTGGATTAAATAAAAAGTTTTTTATAAGATTTTTTATTCAAACTTATCAAGGTTTAAAAATTTTAATTAAACAATATTATATTTTTATTTTTAAAAAAAACCTAAAAAATAAAACTAGAAAATTATTTAGGTCACCATACTCGATAAATCAACTTTTTTCTAGATTTCTAATTCTTAGGACCTCTAATTTAACTGATAAGTGCAAAACATTAAAAATTGATAATCTAATTAATTCTAAATTTGTATATATTCCGCTTCATGTTCAACCTGAATCTTCAAGCGAAACTACTGGTGATATATATATAGATCAACTACTTTTTATAAAACAAATAAGATTTATTATCCCAGGCGATTGGAATATTCTTGTAAAAAGAAATCCATTAGATTCAACACCATATTCTTATTTAAGACATCAGGCTTATTGGGAATCAATTACCAAAATAAAAAATACATTTATCATAGATAGTAAAACAGAATCCAGACTTTTGATTGAGAAATCTTTATTGGTTTCATCTGTATCAGGGACTGCTTGTTTCGAAGCCAATCTTATTTCTAAACCATCAATATATGGCGGGGACTCAAATTTTTCAAACTCTCCTTTATCTACAAAAATTTATAAAATTCAAAATCAAGTAGAATTTCTAAATTGGTTTAATAGTATTGAAAATCTTAGTTTTAAAGAAAAGGGGAAATTAATGAATGACTTTTTGAATGAGTTAAATTATAAAGCAGTTCCTGGAGAACATCATTACAAATCAATTTATAGCAAAAAACGAAACCTTAAGTGGTTTTCTCAAATTCTCAATTCATGCAAATAACTCAAAATTTCTTAAATGATATGTTTATTTTCCTTTAACAGGAAATGAAACGCTATTAATTAATTAAAAGATTTGCCAGATTAATATCCGAAAAGACCAAAATATCAGCTTGATCATTGCTATTAAGCAAAGCTTTTCTTAACTCTTCAGGATTTTGAATAAGGGATGATTTAAAAAAGTTTGAAAAGTCATATCCTTGATCGTAGATTTCAGAAAATGATTTGTTTTGATATTCAAGAAATTGTTTTTTATTATTAGAAGAAGATAATATTAAACATGGAAATTTTCCAAGTAAAGAAATCATAAAGTCCTTATCAGAATTATTAAGAAGATATCCTAAAAATTCAGTTAAGATAACAAATCTTTCAAATCTTTCTTGAATTTCATCAATAAATTTATTTTTAAAAAGATCTATTTCTACACCCTCAATATCTAATTTGATAAAGGCAGTGCTGTATTGTTGATAACTTTTAAACAAATTAACAGGATCTATTGTTTCTACGTCTAGTGCAAAAGTCATCATTGATAATGCTTCAATGTATTGTTTATGTTTTGTAGAAATTTTATTCTTAATGCATTTATTTATATCTAGTAATGAAGATGAGCCTGAAGATTCCGGGATAATATTAATACTAATATTTTTATTTTTATTTAATTTAGGAACTAATGCATTTTTAAAGATTGTACTTTTTGGAAAGGATAAGCTAAGGCATTTTGCAATAAAAGGATTTGGCTCTACTAAGACGATTGGGATATTAAGTTCTTTTAATCCAAGCGAATATGTTCCATAATTTGCTCCAATATCAAAACTAATAACATCTTTACATTTTGTTTTAAGTTTTTTACAAAAGTAGAATAAAGAATAAATGATTGAATACTCTAGATAAGAGTTTTTGAACAAACTCATACTTCCTCTCAAATCATTTTTCTGAAAGTAAACTTTGTGGGTTTGCCAGTTATAAAATTGAATTGGTTCATTATTAGGTAATTTTCTAAAATCCCTTGAAATTAAATATCTCGTAAAACTTGAATCTGAGGCTGGATTTATAACTAATCTGTATTTTGAGAATTCAAGAATTTTTCTTAATAACTTTATTTGTAAAGGTCCAATTATAGATTTTAAAAAATTTATAAAATTATTTTTTAATTTCATACTTATTATTGACTAAATATTGATATTAATTTAACAAAATACTATCTGAAAAATTTAAAATATACAAGTTGGAATATTAATATTTTTACTTTAAGAATAATCTTTTTTAATTACAAAGAAAATAATTAAAAATGTAATTTCTTGCATTAAATGTATGTTTTGTATTTTAATTAATTTAATGAGATAAATAACAATAATGAAAGCAGTTATATTAGCAGGTGGATTTGGTACAAGGCTCGCAGAGGAAACTCAAATTAAACCAAAACCAATGGTTGAAATTGGAGGTAAACCTATACTTTGGCATCTTTTGAAGCTTTATAGTTTTTATGGAATACAGGAATTTATAATCTGTTGTGGATATAAAGGATATTTTATAAAAGAATATTTCGACAACTATGCCTTGCATCTTAGTGATGTTACTTATAATATGAATGAAGGAGGTAGAATGGAAGTCCATAGTCAAACGACTGAACCATGGAAAGTCACTTTAATTGATACTGGAGATGAAAGTGATACTGGGGGGAGATTGCTTAGAGTAAAAGACTATATAAAAGAAGATACATTTTGCTTTACTTATGGAGATGGACTTGCTGACATAAATATTAATTCGTTAATTAGTTTTCATTCGCAGAATAATTGTATTGCAACCCTAACAGCTGTAAGACCTCCCGGAAGATATGGAGCACTTAGACTAGATGGTTCAAAAGTATTAGGTTTTCAAGAAAAACCTCTTGGAGATGGAGCTTGGATTAATGGGGGGTTTTTCGTTCTAAATCAAAATGTCTTTGAATTTATTAAAGATGACTATTCTTGCTGGGAAGTAGATGTTCTACCTGTATTGGCAAAACTTGGGAAATTAAATGCTTTTTCTCATAAGGGTTATTGGCATCCTATGGATACTCTAAGAGATAAGAGAATACTTAATGAACTATGGTTATCCAAGAAAGCTCCTTGGAAAGTTTGGTAGTTACAAATGGATTTCTGGGAAAATAAAAACGTTTTAATTACTGGTCATACTGGTTTTAAGGGCTCTTGGTTATCTTTATGGCTTCATCTTAAAGGGGCCAGAGTAAGTGGTTTATCTTTACCTTTATCAGAAGAAAATAAATTTTTTAAATCTTTGTTTATTGAAGATAGTAAAGGTATGAAGGTTATTGAAAAAAATTATTATGGTGATATTAATAATTTTGATTTTATAAGAGAATCTATTGAAGAATCTAAACCAGATATTATTTTTCATTTAGCAGCTCAACCTTTAGTTAGGACATCTTATATAGATCCTATAAATACTTGGCAAACAAATCTTTTTGGAACTATTAATCTTTTGGAAGTTTTAAATAATTATAAAAAAAATAATTGCGCTTTAATTGTTATTACTACTGATAAAGTTTATAAGAATAATGAATGGAACTTTGGTTATAGAGAAAGTGACATAATTGGTGGATTAGATCCTTATAGTGCAAGTAAATCTGCAGTTGAAATAGCTGTTTCCAGTTGGAATAAAAGTTTTTTTCAGAATACTAAATCTATTTCAAATAATATAAGATGTGCTACAGCTAG
>MDSZ01262684.1_pt1 | contig 10777 bp, 11 predicted proteins | sample 811201 | NCBI WGS metagenome assembly MDSZ01 (sample SAMN05326647, study PRJNA326480) | marine metagenome | isolation source: seawater | place: Indian Ocean: North | collected 2010
AATTCTTTATCAAAAGGTCAATTTTTAAATTTAATTATAAATATTCATCCTCATGAGGCTTTGTACAAGATTATGATAAAAGAGTGGGATAATATTATAGATATTTTAGAGAATATAAAATCAGAATGAATAAACTTGAAATTGCCATAAAGGCTGCTGTAGAAGCTGGAGACCTGCTTATGGAAAATTATGGTAAGGTTTATGAAACGAAGAATAAAGAATCTCTAAGAGATGTAGTCTCTGATGTAGATAAAATCTCTGAAAATAAAGTACTAGAAGTAATTAAAAATTTCGATAATGCATCTTCAATCTTAACTGAAGAAAGTGGCATGATTGGAAATAACATTAATGAGATGTGGATTGTGGATGCCCTAGATGGAACTGTAAATTACATTCATAATATACCTTTTTTTTCTGTTTCTATATCATTTTGGCTAAATAACAAACCAGAAATAGGTGTTGTTTATAATCCATATGCTAGAGAAATATATTACTCTGAAAAAAATAAAGGAAGTTTTTTAAATCAAAGAAAAATAAATATTTCTTCTAATACTCTTGATAAAGGTATAAGCGCAATGGCTTTTTCAGGTAAAGCTTACAACAAAGAGATGAGATCAACAGAGTTTGAAATTTTTGGTAGGCTAAATGATATTTCACAAGGTTGCCTTAGAACTGGATCTGCAGCAATGAATTTTGCATATATTTCTAGTGGTAAATTCTCATTGGTATTAGGTAAAGCTAATAAGCTATGGGATATAGCTGCTGGCATGGCCATTGCAACAGAAGCTGGTGCAAATCTTAAATATAATATTGTTGATAAAGAAAAATTTCTTGTTGATTATATTTGTTCGTCTTCAATCATTATGGAATCATTAGAAGATAGTATTGATCTTTCATACTTAAATTTATAACCTTGTTATTATGAGTATAAATTTTATTGCAGAAGTTTCTAGTAACCACTCAAGAGACCTTCAAAGATCTCTTTCATTTGTAAAAAAGGCAGCAGAAATTGGATGTGATTCTGTAAAATTCCAACTTTTTAAGATCAATGAATTATTTGCACCAGAAATATTAAATAAGTCTGAAGAAATTGCATCTCGAAAAAATTGGGAATTACCATTAGAATTTTTAGAGCCATTGAGTAAAGAATGCAAAAAAGAAAATATAAAGTTTTCTTGCACTCCTTTTTATTTAAAAGCAGTCGATGAATTATTTCCTTATGTTGATTTTTACAAAATAGCCTCGTATGAGCTTTTATGGGATGAGTTGTTAATTAAATGCGCAAATACAGAAAAACCACTTATTATTTCAACTGGAATGGCTAATATTTCCGAAATAGAGCACGCTGTAAAAATAATAAAGTCAAACGGGTGTGAGGACTTAACTTTGATGCATTGTACTTCTTCATATCCAGCACCATTTGATCAATCTAATTTGTCTGCAATTCAGACAATGAGAGAACATACCGGATGTGAAGTAGGCTGGTCTGACCATACTTTTAATCCTGGAGTTATTTCAAGAAGCATAAATAAGTGGGGTGCTACCGCGATAGAATTCCATTTGGATTTAGAAGGAAAGGGTGAGGAGTACTCCTCAGGACATTGTTGGTTACCTAATGAAATGGCATCTGTTATCAAAAATATTAAACAAGGAATGTTAGCTGATGGAAATGGAAAAAAGGAACCAGCATCATGTGAGATGGTTGAGAGAGAGTGGAGAGCTGATCCTTCCGATGGGCTTAGACCATTTAAAAAAATAAGAAAGGAATGGAGCTTAAAATAGATTATTAGTCTCATGCAGACTTCAGAAATACTTTTGATTGGTCAAGTGGGTCCAAAGACAGGACTTGGACATCTGAGCAGGCTTATTGTTGTTGCAGAGGAGCTAATTAAAAATAACGTCAATGCTAAGCTTATTATTTTTGGAAAATTAACAAATAATAGAATAGACTCAATAGATTTAAATATTTCAGCTAATCACTTAGAAAAAAATTTTTTTGAAGTTATTTCAAAAGAAGTTACAAATAATAATTATTCTTCAATTATTTTAGATTTAAATCCCAGAGAACTACCTTCTAAAACTTCAGATACAATCTTTTGGCTAAATGACAAAAACATTGATGTTATTGGTATTGATTCACTATTTGAATATTCAAGAAATCTAAAATTTATATGGGTTCCATCTTTTTATGATAAATTTTCTAAGAATCCTCTTCTAGCCAAAAAAGTTATTTGTGGTTGGGATTCATATCTTTTAAATAAAAGGTTAGAAATTCCAAAATGGAAATCCGGAAACAAGGTTTTGGTATTGACAGGCGCATCAGACACAAAAAATCTTTATAAAACATTACCATATTTAATTGAGAAAGATTTATCAAAAAAAATGGAAATTACATGGGTTCGTGGTCCTTATGCAAAAAAACCAAAACTTCCCAAAAACCTCAAGCATGAATGGCAAATAGAATTTAATCCAAATAGAATCGATAACCTTATATGCTCTTCAAACTACGTTTTAACAGTTTTTGGCGTTTCCTTTTTTGAAACAATTCAATATGGAATTCCTTCAATAGTTTTTTCTCCATATGACCAAAAAGATTTTGAAGAACTTAAATCTTTGTCAAAAGAAGGAGTTTGTATAGTTTCAGCAAATTTAAATAATGCCGTTAAAGATCTTGATAAATTAATACAAGACATATCATTAAGTCAAACCATCTCAAAAACTGCATTAAAAAAAATGAACGACTCTGGAGCTAAAAACTTAGTTAAAAAGGTATTAAGTAATTTAAAGAAATAGGATAATAAGTTATGAAAAAAATACTAATTACTGGAAACCTTGGATATATTGGCCCAGTTCTTATTTCAAATTTATTAAAAAACCAAGATTATATTATTCACGGATTAGATATTGGTTGGTTTGAGCATTGTTGTATCGAAGACATTATTCCAAATAAGCCGTCTCTTCAGATATATAAAGATATCAGAGACATTAATGAGGATGATATAAAAGATGTTTATGGTGTTGTTCATTTGTGTGCGGTATCAAATGATCCTATGGGAAAAGAATTTGAAACTGCAACATATTCAATTAATCTTGATGCAAGTATAAAACTTGCACAAATGTGTGCTGATAATGGTGTTAAAAAGTTTGTATTTGCATCTTCATGCAGTGTGTATGGAGCAGGTGGTTTAAATGCTAAAAATGAATATGACAAAGTTAACCCTCTAACAGCATATGCAAAATCTAAAATAAGTTTTGAGAAGGAATTAGAAAATATAAATTTTAACAAGGAAATGACAGTAACCGCCCTTCGTTTTTCAACTGCCTGTGGACCTTCTCCAAGAATAAGACTGGATTTAGTTTTGAACGATTTTGTTGCAAGCGCAATAGTTAATGAAAGAATTGACATATTGAGTGATGGTTCACCATTGAGACCATTGATTGATGTTGAAGATATGTCAAAAGCGATTTTATGGAGCTTGAACAGAGAGCACTCCGATGAAGACAGCACTTTAATAATTAATGTTGGAAAAAATTCTAATAATCTAACAGTTTTAGAAATGGCCTATTTGGTTAAAGATGCACTTCCTAACATTTCTATAAATGTTAATGAAAAAGCTGAGGTTGATAAAAGATCTTATGCAGTAGATTTTAATAAATTTAAAGAGCTATCAGATGAATATTACCCAACATATTCTATTCATGATTCAATAGTTAGGTTAATTGATCAATTAAATCCTTTAAAAGATAAACTTTATGATTTCAGATCTAGTAAATATATTCGGCATAACATATTAAGAGAATTAAAGTCCAAAAAATTTTTAAACAACCAGCTATCAATAAGATGACCAAATATGATTATGTCATTATAGGTTCTGGTATTGTAGGCTTGGTGCTAGCTCTAAAGTTAAAAAAAGATAACTCAAACAAAAGAGTACTTATTTTAGATAAAGAATCTGATTCAATCCAACATGGAACTGGAAGAAATAGTGGAGTAATTCATAGTGGAATTTATTATCCGGAGAATACTTTAAGAGCAAAGTATTGTGTGTCTGGCTCAAAACAGTTAAAAAAATATGTCAAAGAAAAAAATTTATGGATAAATGAATGCGGGAAGATACTTCTGCCCAGCTCAAGAAAATCAATTATAAATATTGATATTCTCCTTGAAAGAGCTTCCAATAATGGAATTTTTGCTGAGAGGATTGATAAAAAAAGAATTCTCGAATTAGAGCCACATGCTAATCCTAGTTTCAATCAAGGAATTCATGTTCCTTTTACATCAATAGTAGATCCAAAAGAGGTAGCATCAACTATCGTTCATGATATTAGAAAAATGGGTGTTGATATATTATATGATTCTGAAGTTATTGATATTGACTCACTTGAAGGAAGAGTCACAACAAAGAAATCAAGTTATTTTGCTGATATTGTAATAAATTCAGCCGGTCTTCAAGCTGATAAAATTGCAAAAATATCAAGATTTAAGTCAGAATATTCCTTTCTTCCATTCAAAGGAAAATATTGGGAAGTAGATTCTGATATAAAACTATCAAGACTTATTTATCCAGTTCCTGATCTTGATCTTCCCTTTTTAGGCATACATACTGTTCATAACAAAAATGGAAAAATTTTTGTTGGACCAAGTTCAACCCCAGTCTTTGGAAGAGAGAATTACTCTGGCTTAAAAAATATTAAAATAACCGAAGCTTTAAATTTAATTTTTAGTTTTGGATTGAAGATATTATTAAATGTTAATGGCTTAAGATCCTTGGCTATAAGAGAGCTAAAACTAGTGTCATTATCAGGAGTATATAAAGAGGTTAAAAATTTAATCTTAGGTATTAAGAAATCACAACTAAATTTATCAGAAAGTAAGGTTGGCATTAGATCACAAATTTTTGACAAAAATAATAAAAGTCTTGTTTCAGATTTTGTTATTAAAAAAGACAATAAAGTAATTCATGTCCTAAATGCTATATCACCTGCATTTACAGCATCTTTTGGCTTAGCTGATTTTATAATAGAGAAAATTATAGAAAATCGTTAAAAATATTTTTTGGTTTTATATATCTAATATAATTTATAGAAGACTATATAATATGAATATCAATGGGGTAAAGATAAGTAAAAATGTCAAAATTTTTAGATAAAAATAATTATTGCTGTAGACATTGTGGAAATGAATTACATGTACCTTTCGTTGATTTAGGTTTTGCTCCCCCATCAAATGCTTATTTAACTTATGACGATTTGAATAAACCTGAAACTTATTTCCCTTTAAAAGTAATGGTTTGCTCTAATTGCTGGTTGGTACAAACTATTGACTACACAAGTGGAGATTATTTATTTGACGAGGATTATGCATACTTTTCAAGTACCTCATCAAGTTGGCTACAACATGCAAGAGAATATGTAGATCATATTATTCCATTATTAAATATCAATAAATCTAGTTTTGTTGTTGAGATAGCATCCAATGACGGATATTTACTTAAAAACTTTGTTGAGAAAGGAATTAACTGTTTAGGAATAGAGCCAACTAAATCTACTGCCGAAGCAGCAAGAAAGATTGGCATTAATGTAGTTGAAGAATTTTTTGGAGAAGGTTTGGCAGAAGAAATATCAAAAAAATATGGATTTGCTGATTTAATTATTGGAAACAATGTTTATGCACACATACCTGATATAAATGATTTTACATTTGGAATAGAAAAACTGTTATCCGAAGAAGGTGTTGTAACTTTAGAGTTTAATCACATAGTACCTCTTATAGAAAATTGTCAATTTGATACTATTTATCATGAACATTTTGAGTATCACTCTCTTCACTCAGCTAAAACTATTTTTGAAAAAGCAGGTCTAATCATATGGGATGTTGAGGAAATTTCTACTCATGGAGGCAGTCTGAGGATATATGGCTCAAAGAAAAGCTCCAATAGAAAAATAAGTAAAAGAGTTTTTGATTTGATTAAAAAAGAGAAGAAAATAGGTATTGAAACAAAAAATTACTATAGTAGTTTTCAAGAGAGATGTGACAAAATTAAAAGCGAGTTTCTAAATTTTTTAATTAACAAAAAAAATTCTGGAAAGTTAATTGGCTCATATGGAGCGGCTGCAAAGGGCAATACCCTTTTAAATTTTTCAAAGGTTGATCATAGTCTTATTCCATTTGTATGTGATGCAGCAGAATCTAAGCAGGATAAATTTTTACCTGGAAGTCATATCCCTGTAATTAATCCAAAAGAGCTTAAACATTTTTCCTTAGACTACTTAATTATTTTTCCATGGAACATCGCAAATGAAATCGAAAAGAATGTGAGACCACTAATTGGGAAAGATACTAAAATCGTTACCTTTATTCCTGAGCTAAAAATTTTATGACAAAAGAAATTTTAATTTCAGGATCAACAGGATTTATCGGAAAAGAACTTATAAAAAAAATCATAAATTTAAAATATAAAATCAAATGTATTAGTAGAAAAAAACCAACATCAGATAATTTGGATTATATTAACGCTTCTCTAGAGAGTGGATTTCCTGATGTAGATGTCTCTAATAATACAACTTTAATTCATTTAGCTTGGAACAATGTCCGAAAAACAAATGATCCACTTCATATTACAGATGAGTTAGATATTCAATTTAATTTCATAGAAAAGGCAGTTAATTCTGGAGTGCAAAAAGTAATAGTTGCCGGAAGTTGTTATGAGTATGGGATGGTATACGGACCCATTGATGTCAATCATCCAACAAATCCTATTACTTCATATGGATTAGCAAAGACAGAGCTTTTTAAAAAATTAAAAAATTTACAATCAAAAAATAAATTTAGTTTAATATGGCCTAGAATATTTTATATTTATGGTGATGATGACGATAGTGGAAATATAATTTCTCAATTTGATCAAGCAATTAAGGATGGTGATAAAGTTTTTTCAATGTCGCATGGTGAACAAATCCTTGACTATCTTCATGTCTCGGATGTTGCAGATAAATTAATTAGACTTATTGAATATGATGACGGTATATACAATATATGCAGCGGTCAACCAATTTCAATTAGAAGGCTAATTGAAACAAGAAAAAAAATAAAAAAATCTGATATAAAACTAGATATTGGAAAATATCCATATAGGCAAAAAGAATCAATGGCATTTTGGGGTATTCCAAATGTCTAGTGAAAAAAAACTTGCAATTGGAATACCGACATATAAACGACCAGACTTTGCAATAAAACTTGTAAAGAATCTCACTTTAATCGATATTTATGATCAGATAATAGTTTCATCAAATTCAAAAGAAACTGAGTTAGTCGAATTTATAGAATCCATCAATAATCCAAGAATCACTTTTAATCAGCAAAAGAATAATGTGGGCATGGCTAGAAACTATTTTGACATTATTAAAATTTGTGAGTGCGAATATCTTCATATTATTAGTGACGAAGATGAAATTTATGATAATAATGTGAAAATTTTTTATAACGAACTTAAAAAAAATATAAATTCTTCTCTTGTTATAGTTGGTGTTAATAACAAAGATGATGTTGTTTATAAGGATTCAAGCTGGCAAAAAAATAAGTATTTAAAAGATTCTCTCGGAGAAACAGCCCACATAGGTAGTTCTATTATCAATAGAAAGCTAATTGATGAAAAAATGCTTAATATACTTTATAGATATGCAGCAAGAGAAGGTGCCGTATATCCAACAACATTAGCTGCATTAGCAGCTTACTCAGTCGGGGGAACAATAGAATATTTTAAAAAACCTTTGGTAAAGATGGGAGATCTTCATAAAGTTAGGGAAATTTCAGGACACTCTGTGTATGGCTTTGAACCCAGACTTCACCAATATATGAGTCTATATAAATCTTTAAAAAAGATAAAATTCAAAAAAAAATCATTAATTTTTCTTTATGGTATATATTATTTTACACATCATGCACTTCAAGACTCAATTCGTAAATTTAATGAAAAACCATTTACAGAATTTCTAGGCTTTTTTAAAAAAAATAATTTAAAAAATATAAATGATCTTTTAGCATATTTAATTTTAATTACTGGATTCTACTTTTATTATTACTATTTCAAATTTAGATTAACGATATCTAAAGCTTTAAAGAAAAAAACTTCACAAAGTTAGTTAATTTGGTCTTAAAATAGCCTTATGAAAGCGGTAATTCTTGCTGGTGGGCTTGGCACTCGTTTGAGTGAAGAGACTCATTTAAAACCAAAGCCAATGGTTGAAATTGGTGGAAAGCCAATTTTATGGCATATCATGAAAACCTATTCTTGCTATGGTATTAATGAATTTATTATTTGTTGTGGCTATAAAGGGTATGTAATTAAAGAATATTTTTCTAACTATTTTATGCATATGTCTGATGTAACCTTCTCGTTATCAGATAATTCCATAGAATATCACGATAAAAGAGCAGAGCCATGGAAGATAACATTAGTTGATACTGGTGAGAATACAATGACCGGAGGCAGGCTTAAAAGAATTAAAACTCATTTAGAGAATGAAGATGCTTTTTGTTTTACATATGGTGATGGAGTGGCTGATATAAATATTTCTGACTTAGTGAACTTTCATAAAACTGAAAAAAGATTGGCAACAATTTCAGCTGTTTTTCCTCCTGGTAGATTTGGCGCACTTGAAATATCTGAAAATAAAGTAATTAAATTTAATGAAAAGCCTAAAGGAGATGGTTCTCTTATAAATGGTGGTTATTTTGTATTGTCACCCAAAGTCATTGATTTAATAGACGGTGATGAAACTGTTTGGGAAAAATATCCAATGGAGGAGTTAGCAAGTTCCGGAGAAATGTCATGCATGGTGCATAATGGTTTTTGGCAATCGATGGATACTCTCAGAGATAAAGTTCTATTAGATGAACTTTGGCAAAATGGAAATGCTCCATGGAAAAAATGGTAGTAAAAAGTGTTTATCTATTTATTAAATTTAAAGAATAATTTTTTTAATAAACTCAATACCATGATACATAGGTATCATTTTTCAAAGTTCGGAACGGGTTCGATTTTGGCTCGAAATTCCAAGGTAATAGGAGCAGATAATATATCAATTGGTAAAAACGTTTTTATTTCGGAACATGGATGGTTAAATGCAAATAAAAAAAATTCATCTGCGAATCCTTCTCTTTTAATAGGAGATAATACATACATAGGAAGAATGTGTCAGATTAATGCCTGGATGGATGTTGATATTGGCAAGAATGTATTAATAGCTGACAGAGTTTTTATTTCTGATGCTGATCATCAATTTAAAGATAAGACAAAGCCAATAATTGAACAAGGTGATAAATTTATAGGATCAATAAAAATCTGTGATGGAAGCTGGTTGGGAATTGGTTGTGTAATTCTTCCAGGTGTTATAGTTGGAAAAAATGCAGTCATTGCAGCAAATTCAGTTGTTACAAAAAATGTTCCAGATTATTCAATCGCTTCTGGAGTTCCAGCAAAAATAATTAAGCAGTTATAGGAAGTAATGTGATAAATAAAATTAAAAGATTCTTAGACCGATATTTAAGCCTGCCCTATAAAATTACAAGAATTCAGGAAGCCTTGGGTAGAATTGAACAAAGACAAATCTTGGAAGACTCTAACAGTTTATCTAATGCCGAATTCAGAGTCTTTTCACAATGGGGTGAAGATGGCATCATTCAATTTTTAATAAATCAAATTTCAATCAATAAAAAAATATTTGTTGAATTTGGTGTTGAAGATTATCAAGAGGCTAATACTAGATTTCTTTTAACAAACAATCAATGGTCAGGTTTAGTTATCGATGGTTCTGAGAGCAATATTAATAATCTTAAAAAAGATCCAATCTACTGGGCCTCAAATATTAAGGCAATTGATTGTTTTATAACAAAAGAAAATATAAATAAATTACTAACTGATAATGGTATTGCTGGCGAAATAGGTATTTTATCTGTGGATATTGATGGAAATGATTATTGGGTTTTTAACGAAATTGATTGCATCGAGCCAGCAATAATTATTTGTGAGTATAATAGCCATTTTGGACCTACCGCAAAGGTAACAATACCCTATAAAGAAGACTTTTATAGAGATGTAGATCACTACTCTAAGATTTATTATGGGGCGTCAATTTCGGCATTAAATAAAATTGCAGAATCTAAAGGTTACTCACTTGTCGCATCTAATTCAGTTGGGAACAATGTTTTTTTTGTCAGAAACGACTTGCTTGGTGGTCTTAAAAAGATTTCACCAGAGAAAGCATATGTTCAGTCTCACTTTAGAGAGCATCATGATAAAAAAGGTAACCTTACTTTTTTAAGTTTTCAAGAAAGATTAGATAAAATCAAGCATTTACCTTTATTTGATATAGCACAAGATAAGATCCTTCCTATTGAGGAAATAAATGGAATTATCAAATAACTTTATAGTTACTTTTTAAATGAAAAAAAATGCTTTAATTACTGGAGGGGCAGGCTTTCTTGGACTGGCGGCTGCAAAATATTTTAAAGATCAAGAATATGAAATATATGGAATTGGAAGAAAAAATTCTTTTAATAAAAATGAGCTGCTTGAAGAAAGTTTCAAAGATTTTATTGAAAGCAACATAACAAAAAAGTCTCTTAATAATTTTTCAAATATTAAATTTGATTTAATATTAAACTGCGCAAGCAATAGTTCAATATCTAATTCAATAAATAATCCAGGAATGGATTATGATCACTCAGTTAAAAGCATCGATGCTCTTATTGAATTTATTGATATCTATCAAAGTG
>MDSZ01219787.1_pt1 | contig 10776 bp, 5 predicted proteins | sample 811201 | NCBI WGS metagenome assembly MDSZ01 (sample SAMN05326647, study PRJNA326480) | marine metagenome | isolation source: seawater | place: Indian Ocean: North | collected 2010
AAAGAACCTACGAAAGGATCATTTGCTACTTTAAAAGCCAAAGCCGAAAAATTTTCCTTTTCTTCAAATTTCATTGTCACTTTTTCTTCTGAACCTACTTTTGTTCCATCGATCGATTTTAAATCGCTAGGACTAGGCAAATAATCGATAACTGCGTCAAGTAAAGGTTGAACTCCTTTATTTTTAAAAGCCGATCCAGTCAATATCGGAACAAAATTAAATGCTAATGTCCCTTTTCTAATACATTTAATTAGATCGGATTCAGATGGTTCTTTACCCTCTAAATATGCCTCCATTAATTTTTCATCCTCTTCAACTGCTGTTTCAACAAGCTCTTTTCTATATTTATTTGCTTTTTCTGTAAGCTCGGCTGGGATATCAACATAATCAAACTTAGCACCTAAATCTTCGTTTTGCCAAACTACACCTTTCATTTTTATTAAATCTACAATTCCCTTAAGATCAGCTTCTGAACCTATAGGTAATTGTAGAGGTAATGGTTTACAACCAAGTCTTTCCTTAATCATATCAACACATCTATAAAAATCTGCTCCTGTTCTATCAAGTTTATTAACAAAACATATTCGAGGAACTTTATATTTATCAGCTTGTCTCCATACAGTTTCAGATTGAGGCTCTACCCCAGCTACGCCGTCAAAAACAGCGACAGCGCCATCGAGAACTTTTAAAGATCTTTCAACTTCTATGGTAAAGTCTACGTGTCCTGGGGTATCAATAATATTAATTCTATGGTCTCTCCAAAAACAAGTTGTTGCGGCAGATGTGATTGTTATACCTCTTTCTTGTTCTTGTTCCATCCAATCCATAGTTGCTGCACCATCATGCACCTCTCCAATTTTATGACTTTTACCTGTGTAGTATAAAATTCTTTCTGTAGTAGTTGTTTTTCCAGCGTCTATGTGAGCCATGATACCTATATTTCTGTATTTATCTAATGAGTATTTGGTCATAAATCTTTACCATCTAAAATGAGCAAAAGCTTTATTTGCTTCAGCCATCTTGTGAGTGTCCTCTCTTTTTTTAATTGCAGATCCTTTATTTTGTGATGCATCCATAATCTCAGAGTAAAGTTTATCAGCCATAGTCTTATTTTTTCTTTTTCTTGTAGCTTCCATAATCCATCTTAATGCTAAAGCTTGAGCTCTTTTTGACTTTACTTCTACTGGAACTTGATAAGTTGCTCCGCCAACTCTTCTTGATCTACATTCCAAGTTTGGCTTTACATTTGTTATCGCATCATTAAAAATTTTAATTGGATCTTCCTTATTTTTAGATTTTATTTTTTCAAGAGCGTCGTACAGAATTTTTTCTGCGGTAGTCCTTTTTCCATCGTACATTATTGAATTTATAAATTTAGAAATTACCTCAGAGTGAAATTTCGGATCTGGGTAAACTTTTCTTACTGGAGCTTTTCTTTTTCTTGACATAAATTATTTTGGTTTTTTCGCACCGTAAAGTGATCTTCTTTGTTTTCTGTTCGCTACACCTTGTGTATCTAAATTTCCCCTTAAAATATGATATCGAACGCCTGGTAGATCTTTCACTCTTCCACCACGCAATAAAACTACTGAATGCTCTTGCAAATTATGTCCTTCCCCTGGAATATAAGCTGTAACTTCAAAACCATTAGATAATCTTACCCTTGCAACTTTTCTTAGAGCGGAATTGGGTTTTTTGGGAGTAGTTGTATAAACTTTTACGCATACACCCCTTTTTAAAGGTTGCTTCTCTAAAGCTGGTACCTTATTTCTTGCAATAGGTTTAACTCTTCTCTTTTTAATCAATTGATTAATAGTTGGCATAAATATATTTTGAAGTCTTAGTAAAGAAACCTTTTTTTAAATTTGTTAGGGTTTAAGGTTATAATCTACCTTACTTCTAACATTCAAAATGTGCCGTAACCTATCATCGAATTTAAAAAAGTCAATATTTATTGGTTTTTTTTGGATTTATTAAACTGTCTGTTCAGGCGCTGCAGTTGCGGATTCTAGCTCTTGTTTTTTTAATTCTTCAAGCCTTGCTTTGTCTTGTTCTCTAGCATCATTGTCCCATTGTATTTTAGTTAATCCAGTTCCAGCCGGAACTAATCTGCCAACAATAACGTTCTCCTTTAACCCCTCTAGTGAGTCTGTTTTACCTTTTATAGAAGCGTCGGTTAAAACACGAGTTGTTTCTTGGAAAGAAGCAGCTGAAATAAAAGAATTTGTTTGAAGGGAAGCTTTAGTAATACCCAATAAAACTCTCTCAAATACTGCGGGTTTCTTTTTTTCTTCAACTAATTTTTCATTGATTTTATTTATTTCTAATAGATCTATTATCTCTCCTGTTAACAATTCAGAGTCACCAGGATTTTTAACCTCTACCCTTTTTAACATTTGCCTTACTATTGTTTCTATATGTTTGTCATTAATCACCACACCTTGTAATCTATAAACTTCTTGAACTTCTGTTACAAAGTACTCTGTTAATTTTTCTACACCTAAAATTCTTAATATATCGTGAGGTGCCGGACTGCCATCAAGTAAATATTCGCCTTTTTTGATTTTTTCTCCTTGATTAAAATTTACATGTTTGCCTTTAGGTATTAAATAATTTGAGGACTCTCCATTAGGTGAAACTATTGAAATTTTTTGTTTACCTCTAACTTCTTTTCCAAATTCTATTACACCGTCATTTTCTGCAATAATTGCGCTATCCTTTGGTCTTCTAGCCTCAAAAAGTTCTGCAACTCTAGGTAAACCGCCTGTAATATCTTTTGTTTTTGATGTTTCTTTTGGCAGTCTTGCCAAAACATCTCCGGCCGATATTTTTTGTCCATCTTTGACTGATAAAATTGTATCGGGAACTAGATAATATCTAGCTTCATTTCCATCTGCTTTTTTTATAATTTCACCCTTCTCGTTTCTTAATGTGATTCTTGGTTTTAACTCAGAGTTTTTAGATGTTGATTTCCAGTCAGTCACTGATTTTGACGACAGTCCTGTAGCATCATCCAAAGTTTCTGTTAATGAACTTCCTTCCATTAAATCCATATAATTTACTATTCCGCTTGTCTCTGCGATCACAGGTAATGTATAAGGATCCCATTCTGCTATTTTTTTTCCTTTATTGATAATTTCACCATCTTTAAAAAATAGTTTGGATCCATAATTAACTTTATATATAGCAAGTTGTCTGCCATTTTCATCCTCAATACTTAATTGTGTATTTCGACCCATAACTATGATATTTTTTTTGGAATCTTCAATTAAATTTTTATTAATAATGTTTAGCTTTCCTTTTGTTTGGCATACAATTTGAGACTCTTCCTTAATTTGAGCAGTTCCACCAACGTGGAAGGTTCTCATAGTCAATTGAGTGCCGGGCTCACCAATAGATTGAGCGGCTATCATCCCAACTGCCTCTCCTACACTAACGAGCTTTCCTCTTGCCAAATCTCTTCCATAACAAGTTTGACAAACTCCTCTAGTAGATGCACATGTTATAACTGAATAAACATTGACAGATTTCACACCTGCTGCATCAATTTTTTCACAATCGAATTCATCAATTAATTTTTCTTTTTTAATTATAATTTCTCCAGTAACAGGGTTTTTGATATTTTCAGCAATTACTCTTCCAAGAACTCTCTCAGATAAACTTACCAAAATATTTCCTCCCTCAATAATTTCAGAAATATTTACTGACGACCTTTTTTTAGGGTCGCAATTCTTTTTTGTAATTTGTACATCTTGTGCTACATCGCAAAGTCTCCGCGTTAAATAACCAGAGTTTGCTGTTTTTAAAGCTGTATCAGCGAGACCTTTTCTAGCTCCGTGAGTGGAATTAAAGTATTCTAAAACAGACAATCCCTCTTTAAAATTTGATATAATTGGAGTTTCAATGATTTCGCCAGAAGGTTTTGCTATCAAGCCTCTCATTCCAGCTAATTGTTTCATTTGAGCTTGGGAGCCTCTAGCTCCTGAATCAGCCATCATATATACAGAATTTGTCTCGATCCTTCCATCTTCATAAATCTTTTCAGCTGATGAAATTTCTTTCATCATTTCATTTGCAACAGTGTCTGTGCATTTTGACCATACATCTACAACTTTGTTATATTTTTCTCCTCTTGTAATTAAACCATCAGAGTATTGTTTTTCATACTCTTCTATTTGTTTTTTTGTATTATTAATTAGATTTTCTTTAGTTTTTGGAATTAGCAAGTCGTCTTTACCAAATGAGATTCCAGCTTTGAAAGCATGTTTAAAGCCTAATGTTTTAATTTTATCACAAAATATCACTGTTTCTTTTTGACCGCAAAATCTAAATATAGTATCAATTACTTCAGAAACATTTTTCTTAGTTAAAAGTTTATTGATCAAACTAAATTTAATGTTATAATTTTTAGGTAGAACATTTGCTAATAAAAATCTTCCTGCTGTGCTGGTATATTTTTCTGTGATTTCTTTTCCTTGTTGGTCATAAGTTTTAAAAATTGAAATTATTTTAGAATGCAAACTTATTGATTTATTCTCTAATGCCTGTTCTATCTCCTCAACACTTGAGAAAATGCCTAGTGGTTTATTTTCATTCTCGAGTGCTTGCGATAAATAATAAATTCCTAAAACAATATCTTGACTCGGTACAATAATTGGTTTGCCGTTTGATGGACTCAAAATATTATTTGTAGACATCATTAACACTCGTGCCTCTAATTGAGCTTCTAAACTCAAAGGAATATGAACAGCCATTTGATCTCCATCAAAGTCTGCATTAAATGCTGCACAAACAAGCGGATGCAATTCAATTGCATTTCCCTCGATTAATTTTGCTTCAAATGCTTGTACTCCTAGCCTATGTAAAGTTGGTGCCCTGTTTAATAATATTGGGTGCTCTCTAATAATATGTTCCAAAGAGTCCCATACTTCGCTTTTCTCTTTTTCCACAAGCCTCTTTGCTTGTTTAATAGTTGTTGCTAATCCAAGTTTGTCTAGCCTTGCGTAAAGAAAAGGTTTAAATAATTCCAATGCCATTTTTTTTGGCAAACCACATTGATGTAATTTTAGTTCGGGACCTACAACGATTACAGATCTACCAGAGTAATCTACTCTTTTACCTAATAAATTTTGCCTAAATCGACCTTGCTTACCTTTAAGCATCTCTGCTAAAGATTTAAGTGGTCGTTTTCCTGTTCCAGTTATGACTCTTCCCCTTCTTCCGTTATCAAATAATGCATCAACAGACTCTTGAAGCATTCTTTTTTCATTTCTAACTATTATGTCAGGAGCTTTTAAATCTAATAATCGTTTTAATCTGTTATTTCTATTAATTACCCTTCTATATAAATCATTTAAGTCAGAAGTAGCAAATCTGCCTCCATCAAGAGGTACAAGGGGTCTTAACTCAGGAGGTATTACTGGCACAGAAGTTAAAATCATCCACTCAGGCTTATTTCCTGATGAAATAAAAGACTCAATTAATTTAAGTCTTTTAATTGTTCTCTCTTCTGTAACTTTAGACTTTATATCTGCTAAAGACTCTCTTAATTTTTTCTGCTCTTTTTTTAAATCTAAACTAGTAAGAATCTCCCTAACTGCTTCGGCGCCTATACCTGCCGAAAAAGCATCTTCTCCGAATTCTTCTTGTGCTTTAATTAAGGCTTCCTCTGAAATTAACTGTCCTTTTTTAAGATTGGTAAGGCCTGGTTCAATTATTATGAAGCTCTCAAAGTATAATACTTTTTCAACCTCTTTGAGTTTCATATCAATAGCTAATGAGATTCTGCTTGGTAGAGACTTCAAAAACCATATATGAGCAACAGGACAAGCTAAATCTATATGTCCCATTCTTTCTCGTCTAACATTAGATTTTGTGACTTCAACTCCACATTTTTCACAAATTATCCCTCTAAATTTCATTCTTTTATATTTGCCACAAAGGCACTCATAATCTTTTACTGGACCGAAAATTCTAGAGCAAAAAAGGCCATCTTTCTCTGGTCTAAAAGTTCTGTAATTTATAGTTTCAGGCTTTTTAATTTCTCCATAAGACCAGGATTTTATCTTATCGGGACTAGCCAAAGTAATTTTAATACTATCAAAATTATTTTCTTGAGTAAGGTTTTGATTATCAAAGTTTTTTGTAAGATTTTTTTCCATAATTAATTTAATTCAATATTTAAACCAAGTGCTCTTATTTCTTTAACTAAAACATTGAAAGACTCAGGAACACCCGACTCAAAATTATTGTTGCCTTTTACAATTGTTTCATAAACTTTTGTTCTACCCGCAACGTCATCGGACTTAACAGTTAGAATTTCCTGTAAAGTATAGGAAGCGCCATATGCTTCTAAAGCCCAAACCTCCATTTCACCAAATCTCTGGCCTCCTAACTGAGCTTTACCACCTAAAGGCTGTTGAGTAACTAAACTGTATGGGCCTGTTGATCTTGCGTGAATTTTATCCTCAACAAGGTGGTTTAACTTTAACATGTAAATTATCCCAACGGTTACAGGTCTATCAAACCTCTCGCCTGTTTGACCATTCCACAAGTGTGTTTGACCTGTGTTAGGAAGATTAGCTAAGTTTAACATCTTGGTAATATCATCTGTGCTAGCTCCATCAAAAACAGGAGTGGCTATAGGCACACCATTTGATAAATTATTTACCAATTCGGCTATTTCTTTATTATTAAGTTTTGTAATTACATTTTCGTAATAATCTTCTCCATAAACCTCTTTGAGTTTGGTTTTTACTTTATTTATCTCTTGATCAAAATTTTTTAAGTATGCTTTTATTTGATCGCCTAACTCTGAACATGACCAGCCCAAATGTGTTTCTAATATTTGGCCAACGTTCATTCTGCTTGGAACACCAAGAGGATTTAAAACAATGTCTACCGGTTTTCCACTCTCCATGTACGGCATATCCTCAACTGGAACTATTTTACTTACAACACCTTTATTTCCATGTCGCCCAGCCATTTTATCGCCAGGCATTAATCTTCTTTTTACCGCAACAAAAACTTTTACGACCTTCATGACAGTCGGTAATAAATCATCACCTTGTTGAATTTTAGATACCTTATCTTCAAATCTTAATTTTATGTCATCCGATGCATTCTCGAATTGGTTTTTCAATTTTTCTAAATTCTCGCTGATTTGATTATTGGAAAATGAAATTTTCCATAAATCTTTTAATGAGAAACTATCTAAATCATTTTTATTTAGTGTAGTGCCTGGTTTTAATTCTTTAAATTGTTTATTTATACTTTGACCATTTAGTAAGTCTATTGACCTCAGTTTTATATTTCTGTTAAGAATTTCTTCTTCAACTTTTTTATCTTCTTGCACTGACTCAATTTCAGCTCGTTCAATCGCTATTGATCTCTCGTCTTTCTCAATTCCATGTCTATTAAAAACTCTTACATCAATTACCACACCAGTACTGCCCGATGGAAGTTTCAGAGAGGAGTCCCTAACATCGGTGGCTTTCTCACCAAATATTGATCTTAATAATTTTTCCTCTGGGCTTGAAGAGGTTTCGCTTTTAGGAGTAACTTTGCCTACTAATATATCTCCAGGCTTTACTTCGGCTCCTACATAGACAATCCCAGACTCATCTAAATTTCGTAAACTTTCCTCACTTACATTTGGAATATCTCTTGTGATTTCCTCTGCTCCTAGTTTGGTATCTCTAGCCATAGACTCATACTCTTCAATATGAACTGATGTAAATACATCATCTGTAACGCATCTCTCAGATATTAAAATAGAGTCTTCAAAGTTATATCCTTGCCAAGGCATGAAAGCGACTGTAACGTTTTTTCCTAAGGCCAATTCCCCAAGTTTAGTAGCTGGCCCGTCTGCTATGATATCTCCTTTTTTTATTTTATCTCCTACTTTTACGAGAGGTTTTTGATTTATACATGTATTTTGATTTGATCTTTGAAACTTAGAGAGGTTGTAAATATCTACGGCAGATTGAGATAAATCTGTCACTTCTGTAGCTTTAACAACAATTCTTTTTCCATCAATTTTATCTACTAGACCATTTCTTTTTGCAACTATAGTCACCCCAGAGTCTAGAGCTACATCTGCTTCTATACCGGTTCCAACTAGAGGGGACTCGGGCTTTAATAGTGGAACCGCTTGTCTCATCATGTTAGATCCCATCAAAGCTCTATTCGCATCATCGTTTTCTAAAAATGGTATTAGCGCAGCTGCTACTGATACTAGTTGTTTTGGAGAAACATCAATATAATCAATATTATCTCTATTTGATAGTTCAAAATTCAAATTCTTCCTACAAGCAACCAGTTCTTCTACAAAAGATCCATCTTTTTTTAGCTCAGAATTAGCTTGAGCTATTGTAAATTTTTCTTCCTCTATTGCTGATAAGTATTTAATTTCAGAAGTAACTTTTCCGTTGATAACTTTTTTATAAGGACTTTCAATGTAACCAAATTTATTGACTCTACAATAAGTTGCTAAACTATTTATAAGTCCAATATTTGGTCCCTCTGGTGTTTCTATAGGACAAATTCTTCCATAATGAGTTGGGTGTACGTCCCTTACCTCAAAACCAGCCCTTTCTCTCGTAAGCCCTCCTGGGCCTAAAGCAGAAACTCTTCTTTTGTGAGTAATTTCTGATAAGGGGTTAGTTTGATCCATAAACTGTGAAAGTTGTGAAGTTGCAAAAAAATCTTTTAGTGAAGTAGTAATTGGTTTCGCGTTAATTAAATCTTGAGGCATGGCAGACTCGATTTCTAAAAATGTCGACATTTTTTCTTTTACTGTTCTTTCCATTCTTAATAAACCAATTCTAAATTGATTCTCAACTAATTCACCGACAGATCTTACTCTTCTGTTACCAAGGTGATCAATATCATCAACATCTCCTTTTCCATCTCTAAGATCTAACATAAATTTAATTATTGAGACAATATCGTTTGTCTCTAAGATAGTTTTTTTTAAATTAGTGCTCAGGTTTAATTTTGAATTTAGTTTTACTCTTCCAACCTCAGATAAATCATATCTTTCTTTTTTGAAATATAAATTATTAAATATTTCTTGGGCTATTTCTAAAGATGGTGCTTCTCCAGGTCTTAGAACTTTGTAAATATCATTCAAAGCATCTGATTTATTTAAATTTTTATCTATTTTCAAAGTCTCAAGTATATATGGACCTTTATTTATAGGATCAATGTTTACAATATTTATCGATTTTTCACTTTGAGAAATAATTTTTTCTAATTGTTCCTCTGTAATGTCAAAACCAGCACCTATGAGCAAATCCTCTTTATTGCTCTCTTTAATATCAGAAGCGATATATTTTCCTACAATTTCATTATTAGATATTGATATGGATTTTAGACCTTTTTCTTTAAGTTTTTTTGCAATAAAAATATTTAATTTTTCACCTTTTTCTAAAACTTTTTTTCCATTTAATGCATCTACTAAATCATACGATAACTTTATTGGTCTCTTATAATTTTCGGGTTCAAAATCTGTCGTCCAATTTTTTTTATCTTGATTATAAGTATATTTGTTTGTGGTATAAAAAGTTTCAATGATTTTTTGTTTTGAAAAACCAAGTGCAAATAATATTGTAGTGATAGGAAGTTTTTTCTTTCTGTCAATTCTAAAGTATAATATATCTTTAGGATCAAATTCAAAATCTAACCACGATCCTCTACCTGGAATAATTCTACAATTGAATAGTAATTTTCCACTTGCATGAGTTTTGCCTTTATCATGATCAAAAAAAACTCCTGGACTTCTGTGCATTTGGTTTACAACAACTCTCTCAACTCCATTTGTAATAAAAGTTGCGCTTGGGGTCATTAAAGGTAAGTCGCCGATAAAAACTTCTTGCTCTTTCGCTGATAAAATTTGTTTTGTATTATTTTCAGCATCGATTTCATAAACAACTAATCTAAGAACTGCTTTTAAAGCTGCACAATATGATAAGCTTCTTTGTTTACATTCAATTACGTCAAATTTTGGTTTCTCTAGTTTATAAGAAATGTACTCTAGGGTAGATTTATCGTTTCCATCCTCAATAGGGAAAATGCTTTTGAAAACTTTATCTATCCCTTTTGATAATTCGCTAATCTGCTCATTTAATGATTTTGATTTTAAAAACTCATTATAAGAATTTTTTTGTACCTCAATTAAATTGGGTATGGACAAACCTTCTACAAGTTTACCAAAATTTTTTCTAATATGTTTCTTTTGAGTAAAAGATAAATGCATTAAATATAAATTTTTATTACAACTTTATAATTGTAATAAAAATAGGCCTTAAAATTTGTTTACTTTAATTCTACTTTAGCTCCAGCTGCTTCAAGTTTCTTCTTAAATTCTTCAGCTTCTTTTTTGGCTACACCACCCTTAATCTCTTTAGGTGCACCCTCTACTAAATCTTTAGCTTCTTTTAAACCCAAACCAGTTATTGCTCTAACTTCTTTAATTACGTTAATTTTTTTATCTCCAGCCGCTGCTAAAAAAAGAGAAAATTCAGACTTTTCTTCTCCTGCCGGTGCTGCTCCTCCTCCTGCTGGAGCTGCCGCAACTGGCGCAGCTGCTGTTACTCCCCATTTTTCTTCAAGCTGTTTTGACAATTCTGCCGCTTCAACGACTGTTAGTTTTGATAGCTCATCTATTATTTTATTTAAATCTGACATTGTTATTCCTATGAATTAATTTTTTAAACTCTTCGCGCGCGCTAAATTAGCAATTTTTGAGCCTGGTGCAAGTAAAATACTTACTAA
>MDSZ01252388.1_pt1 | contig 10776 bp, 9 predicted proteins | sample 811201 | NCBI WGS metagenome assembly MDSZ01 (sample SAMN05326647, study PRJNA326480) | marine metagenome | isolation source: seawater | place: Indian Ocean: North | collected 2010
ACGTTGATAGGCTGGATGTGGAAGCGCAGTAATGCGTGCAGCTGACCAGTACTAATAGCTCAATTGGCTTGATTTATGCACTGAAAAAAATTTTTTTAGGTATTATTTGTTAATTATTAAAATTAACTTTTTTAAGTAACTCTTTTGCTACTAGTTGATTCCCTTTTTTACTTAAATGGCCGCCATACTTGTCATTAATAAAAAGTTTTTTAATATTTTTTTGTTTTAAAAAAACAGAGGTTAAATCAATTATGTTGTTATTATTAAATGTTTTAAAAAAATTTTGATAGTTTTTCCTAGTTTTTAATTTTAAATCAAATAACTGTGGAAAAACTATAAAATAACATTTTAATTTTTTTTGTTTTGTTTTTTTAAATATATGCATTAAAAGCTTATTCATTAATCTTTTAGAATATTCTTCAACATATAGTTTATGTGAAAATTTTATATTATTTTCCATTATTGTTGGAAACATATCTTCTTCAATCAAAGTAATAACTTTTTTGTTTGATAGCAAAATTTTTTTAAAAATAATTAAATTAAAGTAAAAATTTTTAATAAATGAAAAAAAATATGGAAATGAAAAACTATATTTCAAAAATTTATCTTTATAAAATCTGTCATTGTCTTTAATTTTTTCTACTAACTTAGATAATTGTAAAAAGCTTATATTTTTTCTTAAAAAATTTTTTTTAAATTTAAGTTTATTATCAATTAACTCAACAGAGGGCTTAAATCCATGTAGATTTCCAAATTCTAAATAGTTCTTCCAAGAGGATTGGATTCTACATATAGTTTCGGGAACAAATCCAAATAATATAACTTTGGTTTCTCTTCTTTTCCTAGTCAAATTAAATTTTAAAAAGGCTTGATCTAACCCGTAATTACCAACTCCATAATTCGCAATAAAAGTGTTTTTTTTTTTAGAAATCATTTCTTCCCATGTTTGATTATCTTTAACCTGCCTACAATACGTGTATGAATCACCAAATGCTAAGATAGAATTCTTTTTGTGTGAGTAGTTAGATTTTCTAAAACCTTTTTTAGTTATAAGATTTTTATTTTTTTTTTGATATTTATAGTCCCAACCTAATTTTTCATTATAAATATTTTTTTTGAAATTATTAAATTTATTTTTATCAAATTTTATTTTTTGATTTAAAATCAACCATTTTACAGAGCTATATTTTTTTAAAAATAAAAAAATAAAAATCTCTATAGATAAATAAATTACAATTATTATTAAAATAAAATTCACAATCTATTTAATCTTATAAAATTATCTGCTTTTTTGGTTAAATCTTTTATTGATTTTGAATTTGTTATCTCAAAATTGTTATTTTTAGGTTCATTAAATTTTATATCTAAACCTACCACATTCTTGCTTTTTAATTTGTAAAGTTTTGGTTTTCTTTTTTTCAAAATTTTTAAATCAGTTTTTATGTATATTTGAAAATATCTTCTTAATTTTTTTTTATTCCATCTGAGCCATTTTGGATAATTTGACAAAACTGAAACTATTAAATTTGTTTTTTGGTCATCTAAAAATTTTACTAAAAAAGAAATACGTTTTGCATTTATTTCTCTTTCTTTGTAAGAATAACCAAGCTTTTCATCATAAATTTCCCTTATCGCATCACCATCTACATGAACTATCTTATATTTTTTCTTAACTAACTTTTTTTTTAGAATATTAGCTAATGTGGTTTTTCCTGATCCTGAAAGACCAATAATCCAAATTACCATTTACCTAATCTCCCTAGATGCCACTTTAAGATCTTTATCACTATCAATCTCATACCAAAAGCTTTTATATTTTTTTATGCTAAATTTAATATTTTTCTCACTAATTGATAAATTCAGGAATGTTGTCATATCAATTTTTTTTTTATTCATCTTTTTAAAATATTTTTTTAATTTAAAAAAAGTACTTTTCTTAAATTTAAACAATCCCATATATTGATATTTTGGATATTTATTTTTAATTCTACCACCGATTGAATGTAGATAATTATTTTTGATGATTACATCTTCTGCATCATCTTTAATTTTTTGCTTTGACATTCTTTTTTTCCAATTTTTGAACCAATTTACATTGAGTGGCATGATATCTTTTTTTTCTTTAAAAAAATTAAATATTTTGTGATCAAAAATTATATCACCATAACATATTAGTACGTCTTGATTTATAAATTTTGAAGACAAAAACATACTATAAACCATATTAGTAGATTGAAACTTTTTATTATAAATAATCTTAAAATTATTTTTATTTGCAAAATCTGATAATAGATTTTTTTTGTATCCTGTTATAATAAATTTATCCTTAAACTTTTTAAAAAATGAAATATTATGATCAATTATTGATTTACCATTTACCTTTACTAATGACTTAGGACTCTTCCTTAACTTCTTTGAAAGTCTAGAGCCTCGTCCAGCAGATAGTAGTATTAATTGCATCAAAAAAAATTTTTAATAAGATTTATTTCAAATTTTCTAAATTTTTTGAATCGTTCTGGATGCCACATTATTCCCATAATTTTTTTTTTATAATGTTTAAAACATTCAATACTTCCATCTTTCGAAAAGGCTAAAACTTTCAAATTTTTACCAAGAATATTTTCTTTAATACCATATTCGTGGAAACATTTAGATTTAAGCTTTACTTTATTACTGATAATTTTTCCAAATATATAATGATTTTTTCTTACATGATTGTTTATCTTTTTTATTTTACCACCGAAAAATAAATTAATAACTTGAGCCCCTCTGCATATGCCTAATAATGGAATACTATTTTTTTTCGAATAATTAATCAGCATATTTTCAACTTTATGTCTCTCATCTTTTATTTTTGGATTTCCTCCAGGTGATAGTATTATTCCATTTGGTTTTATTTTTTTAAAAATCAATCGTAATTGATTAGAGTTATTTGGAATTAGTATTGGAGTTAATCCTACTTTTTTAAGAAAAAATGAAAATCTTGTGTCTATATTATCCCTAAGCTCCTTATGCTTTCCAAATTTATCAAGTCTTTGAGAAATAAATATAATTTTCATTTAATTTATTAATTCAATCTTTTTTAATTCACAATCAATTTTTATTGTTTTAGCATTTATGATTTCTTGATATAATTTTTCTCCAACACCTATTAAGGCTGGTAAATTTTGTTCAGCGCATCTTATAGCCATATGTGAATTTTGACCCCCATATTTAGTAATCAAACCTTTGATATTTTTGCTAAATAAGAAATCATAACCTGGATCTGCATTCTCAATGCATATAACAGATTCCAGGCTGGCATTTTTGTTAGTTTTTTTAAATTCTTTAAGATTTGATATAATACTTTTGTTAGAAATAAAATTAATTTTTGTTTCCTCATTTTCTATTAAAAATAGATCTTTTGGATCTGTAATTACATCAGGTAAAAAAATCGATTTATTTATTGAATACTCATTTTTATTTAATTTAATATTTTTTCTAAGTTTTTGAATCGGCCCTTCATAGCTTAAGTTGAAATATAGATCTAAAACTTCGTTTATCTTTAGATAAGATAAATCTTCAATGTTAAGCTTGTATTTACTTCCAAAACCTTTTAAATTTTTAAAGATTAAATCAATGCTTTTTGTAAAAACAAATTTTGAGTATTCTCTACTCGCAATTGATGATTTAATAAATCCAATTAAATGATCAAAATTTTTATAGACCCCACTTTGATTTATAAACTTATTAATTTTTTTTCTTTGGATGATTGAAAAATCAAATTTATTGGTTTTATGCTTAGTTGTTCTTTTTTTTAAATTAAAATAATTATCAAAATTTTCTTCATAATTTTTTGATGTAATCTCATAAGTGCCAGGCCTTAAATGACCATATTTTTTTATAAAATACTTTTTTCCATGCCTTAAGTCATCCTTCATTTTGAAAGTTATAGTTTTAACTGTTGATAAAAAATTAAGCTTTTCATTTTCTGTAAGTATTTTTTGTTCAACAAATGAATTAAGAATTTCAGTTGCTATAAAAGCACATCTTGCCAATCCCGCAAAAGGCAAGGTTCCAAATTTTTTACAGTCTTCAATAAGCCAGTAAATTTTATCAATAAAATATAAATTTGACTTATCAATTTGTGTTTGTTTTTTTTTTAAATCCTCAATTTTTTTTAAATCCTTAAACATTTGCTGATCTGCAATTTTATTAATTGTTTTTAATTCATTAAAAATATTTCTTATTTCTGATTTGGAAAATTTATTTCCTAAAACTTTTATTAGTTTCTCTTGGGTACTTAATGAAAGACAGCTAAAAATTATTTCGAACTCAATTTTATCGTGTAAATATTTTTTTTTTCCAAAATTTGACAAATAGTGATTAACTAATTTTTCTGATGTTTTTTTTTCAAGATTTTTGGGTATCCAAGAATTAAAATCAATTCTCACATCTACATAGGGTGTCCCAAAAAAAGTTGTCATTAAATGAAATTGACTTAAATCATGATACCCATAAATTTTTCGATTTTCTGACCATACATGATCAGTTATTAGCTCCCTATAAAGGGATAATGCTAAAGGCTTTGGTTTAATTCCAATAATCTCTGCAGGATTCCAATCTGGCATTACACCAAAATAAGTAGTTTTACCAAATAAAGAGTAATGTTTTTTTTTTAGTTTTGATATTTTTTTTTCTAATTTATTATAAGTTTTTTCAATTTCTATTTTTAATCTTTTGTTTGTTTTTGGTATTTTAAGAAGTCTAACTTGTAAAATAAATACTTGATTCTTATTATTAATTGCAAACTCTACATCAATGTTATCTTTTTTGGTTAAATATTTAATTTCATTAATTACTTTTTTTAATTTTGAAAACTTATCAATAATTTTATATTTTTTATTTTCAATAAATATAAAATTTTTTGATCCTTTATTTCCTGATGTTACTCTTGAACTATCACGTCCATCAAAATAATTTATATTTAAACATGGCATATAATTTTCCAATCTGTAAGTAAGAACAACTCCAGAAGTTTTTATATTTTCAACCATTTCTTGAACAAAAAAAATATTTTTATTTTTTTTTGATTTGTAAGATTTAATTACTTGATTAATACTCTCCTTTAAGCTTTGTATATTTTTTGGATTGATATTTAAAAAACTTTTATATTTACCAGCATTTGAAGTTTTAATTGTATCTTCATCAGACGCACTTGATCTTATAGCAATTTTTTTGGTAAAATTTTTCAATATTTTATCAATTACTTTATTAGGATTTTTTTTATAATCAGAAACACTAAAGATTATAAGTTTTGGAATTAAAGCATATTTTAATTTTATTTTTTTTAGAGACTTAGCTTTGTTATTTAACTTAATCATAATTCTTTTATTATTTTATTTATTTCTAAAAACATAATTTGTTTAGATTTTTTAAAATTTTCAATTCTATTAGCTCTAGTTTTAGAAATCTTATTTTTAAAATTAACTTTGTTTCTATCTAAAAAATTTATTGTTTTTTTTATACTTTTAACATTTTTTATAATCACACCGATCTTAATTCGATCTTTAAAATAATTTAATTTAAATTGTTTATCTTTTTTAATTTTTTTATCATTTGGTGAGAAGAAAATTACAGGTTTATTGCTTGAAAAAGAAAAAGTATAGGCTGAACTCGTAATATCTGTAATCATTAGTTTCGCTTTCTTAAAACTATTCAAGTATGAAATGGAGTCATCAAATAAAAATTTTGGATTATCTGAAAATGTATTATATATTTTTTTAGTGAACTCTAAATCACCCTTTAAATTTAAATCTAGGGGATGCGGCCTATAAATTACATTCATTTTTAAATTTAATATTATTTCTTCAATTATGTCTTTTAAATGTCTTTTTAGATTAATATTGCTAAAATAATTGCTAAAACCAGGAGCAATTAGAATTATATCTTTTTTAAAGTAATTTTCTTTTTTTATTAAGTTATACATATTATCAAGTTTGAGGTATCCAGTATTTTTTACTATAGGCTTAATATTCTTATTATACTTTTTCAATTTATCTAAAAAAAATTTTTTTGAAATATTTGAAGATGAGAATATATAATCTAGTTCATTAATCTTTTTAAAAAGATTTTTTTCATTTTTTTTATCTGTCATTGGTGAATCATAAATATCATGACTAATATAAATATTTTTTGAGTTAGGTGGAAAGACATAAGTAAGATATGAACTCAAAAAAACTTGAATATATTTTAAAAAAAAAGAGGAAAATGGAATATATTTTAAGATATTAAAATCTAAAAAAAATGAGTTTTCATTTCTATTTGTTTCTTTTGAGGATAAGCTATTATAAGTTAGCAAGACTTTGTATTTCTTTTTTTTCTTTTTAATAAGATTTGTCAAATCATATATGTTACCTTGATAGACTTTAACTGGAAAATAGAACATTATAAATTTATTATGATCATCATTTTTTCTTGTAATTAAATAAATTCTGATAATGGAGAAAAATGTTAAAATGAAATGATGTAAAAAATTGTAAATTTTGAGCATTGTTTTTATATATTAAAAAAATTTTATGAAATATTAAAAAATTATACTAAAACATCTTTTATGAAAGCAAAAAATTATTTTACAATTTTTATAGTTTTTTTAATTTTTTTTATTATTTGTGATATTTCGGCTAACATATTGAAATTCAGACCCTTATTATGGAAAAATAGTTTCTATTCATATTTAAATAATTCTTGGGAGACCTGGCATGGAGCAGATCACCTCTATGAAAATGAAGTTCACTCTGAGCAAATAAACATATTTGGTCATAGAGGTCAAAATCCAAATACTACACTTAAAAATAATATAATTTTAGTAGGAGACTCGTATGTAGAGACATCTCATAAATTGAAAGATATGCCAGAAAATATTTTGAGAAAAAAATTAAAAGATACTAATGTAATTTCTTTGGGATCTTGGGGATGGTCTACAGATCAACAGTATCTTAAATTTAAAAGAAATAAAAAAACAATACCAAAACCAATAGTAATATTATGGTTTCAAATGAATGATATATCAGGCAATATTACAAAGCATGGTTTCTTAGGTAGTAAAGATGTTTTAAAAATTAAAAAGAAAAATAATGAGTGGATTTTGATTGAACCAAGAATTAACTTTAACAAAAATTATTTTGAATATTCATATTTTTATCGATCGATTAATAAGATTATTTTAAGATATAAATTAAAAAAAGAAAAAAAAATTTATGATTTTTCAAGCGCTTGTACAAATTCATCAAATCATGAAGAGCTTAACTTTGAAACATTAAAATATTTTTTTAATAAAGAAAATTATATTATGGCTAAAGAAATTTCCTTAAACCCAAACAAGCCTTACAAAAATCTTGAAAAAATTCAAGAATTCCCGTCATTTAAAGAGTGGCAAAATAAGAAGATAAAAGATTATCTGAAATACAGACCCTTAAAATCTTTAGCTAATGGTTACCACTCATATAATGAGGATAGGCAGTATAACAGAACATTTATAAGTGAGAGAGAAAAAAAAAGTGAAATCATTACAAATCTAATTTTACGTAAGTTTGAAAATGAAGTTAATTCAGTTGATGGACAGTTTATTGTTTTTTTTGTAAAGAAAAAAGAAAGTCAGCCTTTTCCAAATAACGAGATATATTCAGTTTGTATTGATGATAAAAAATTTACTTACGATAACAAATCTTTTAATAAAAAATTAGATAGAATTTTTAAAAATTTAAAAAATGTTTTTATTGTTGATTTAAAAGACTATAAAGAAAAATATTATGATTTATTTGATGGACATTATAATAAAATTACAAATGAATTTATAATTGAAAATCTTTATTCCTATTTAAAGTCTAATCATTTAATAAATAATTAAAAAACTGTTCAATTCTTGAACATATAAGTTCTTTACTTATAAATTAATTTAATATACACTGTTCATAATTTGAACAATTATGTCACTAGATTTTGATCAATTTGAGGTTTTAAGAAAAATTAAAGAAGACGATAAAATTACTCAAAGAAAATTGGCTAACAAGTTGGGTTTTAGTCTTGGAAAATTAAACTATTGTCTAAAAGCTTTGAGAGACAAAGGCTATATAAAAATAACAAATTTTAAAAAGAATCCTAATAAAATAAAATATTTATATTTGATTACCCCAAAAGGAGTTTCTCAAAAGGCTAAACTTACAATCATGTTTATGAAACGAAAAATGAGAGAATATGATGAATTAAAAAAAGAGCTTAAAGACCTCAAAAATAAAAATTAAGACTTATTAACTCAATATTTTAAATGAACCTTTTTTCAGATTTAGAAAAATTTTCTTCAAACACATGCGTAGTGGATCAAAATTATAAAAAATTTTCTTATTTAGATTTATTAAAACTGTCTGATTTTTCTACATCTAAAATAAAAAAGGGATCAGTCGTTTTTTTACTTTGTGAGAATTCATTTGAATTTTTAGCTATTTATGTTGGTCTTATAAGAAAAAAAATTGCCACTTTTTTGCTTGGAAGCAATATTAATGATGATTATTTAAACAATCTAATTAAATTATATCAACCACAATTTATTATAAAACCAATTACTATAAAATTTGAAAATTCATTTGAAGAAGAAAAAATTATAAGACAAAAGTATCATATTTTAAAAACTGAATTTGATTTTTATTCAATTAAGAGAGATTTGGCACTTTTGTTGTCAACTTCTGGAAGTACAGGTAGTCCAAGATTTGTTAAAATTTCATATGTAAATATATTTGATAATACAAAACGTATTTCAGATTTTTTAAAAATTTCATCTAAGGATACAGCTATAACAACTCTTCAGCCAAATTATGTTTACGGTTTATCAATAATTAACAGTCATTTAATAAAAGGTGCCAAGTTAGTAATGTGCAAATATTCTTTAGTAGAGAAAAAATTCTGGGAGTTATTAAAAAAAACAAAAGTGACAAATTTTGGAGGTGTCCCCTATACATACGATTTATTAGATAAATTAAAATTTGAAAAAATGAACTTACCTTACTTAAAATATATTACTCAAGCAGGCGGAAAATTAAGTCTTAATTTATTAGAAAAATTTATATCTATATGTAAAAAAAAAAGATTAAAAATGATAATAATGTATGGCCAAACAGAAGCATCGGGAAGAATTTCATTTTTAGATTGGAAGTTTATTGAAAAAAAAAAGGGGAGCATAGGTAAACCAATAAAGGGAGGGAAATTCTTTCTTTATAATAATAAAAAAAAAATTATTGATAATAATATTAAGTCTGGGGAATTAGTTTATGAAGGTAAAAATGTAATGTTAGGTTATGCAACAAATAGAAAAGATTTAAATAAAGATCATAGCGAAAAAAAACTTTTTACTGGTGATATAGCAAGAAAAGATGATGATGGATTTTATTTTATAGAGGGTAGAAACACTCGTTTTATTAAAATTACAGGACATAGATTTAATCTAGAAGAACTGCAAAATGAATTAGAAAAAAATAAAATTTTTTGTGTTTGCACTGGCAGTGAGGATAATTTAAAAATTTTTTTAAAAAAAAAATTTTCTCATAAAAAACTATCAGAATTTATTTTGAAAAGATTTAATATTAAAAAAATCAATCACCTTATTTATGAGAATGTAGCGATTCCCAGAAATGAAAATGGAAAAATACTTTATAACAAATTAAATAATATTTAAATTAATGATAAATTTTGACCATATTTTTAGTAAAGATTTATATTCTCAAAAAAAGGATATTAAAAAACCTTTTTTTTTAAAGAATTTCAAAAAAATAAATCAACATCATTATAATAATTGTAAAGATTACAAGAAATTTTTTAATAGTCTTATTTCACTTAAAAATTTGAAAAATATAAGACTAGAAGATTTTCCAATGTTACCTGTAAATATTTTCAAATATCATCAATTAATGAGTGTTCCAAAAAGCTCGATTGTAAAAAAAATGACATCTTCTGGTACATCATCAAAAAATCTTTCTAATATTTTTTTAGATAAAGAAAATTCTATTAATCAAAAGAAAACTCTCAGCAAAATAGTAGAAAATTTTTTAGGTAAGGAAAGATTGCCCATGTTAATAATTGATAAAAAATCAAGTATTTATAATAAAGAGGAATTTAATGCAAAAACAGCAGCAGTAATGGGCTTCTCATTATTCGGAAAGGACTATACTTTTTTGATCAATGAAAATGATCAAATTGAATATGATAGGTTAAACAATTTTTTGAAAAAGAATGGTCAGAAAAAATTTTTAGTATTTGGATTTACAAGCTATATACATCAGCATCTAGTTAAGGATCTTTCTTTACAAAATTTAAATTTTGACTTTAAAAACTCATACTTAATCCATGGTGGTGGTTGGAAAAAATTAGAGGATAAAAAGATTAATAATCTTTTATTTAAACAAAAATTAAAAAATAAATTAAATATATCAAATATTTTCAATTATTATGGAATGATCGAACAAACAGGTTCAATATTTATTGAGTGTAAAGCAGGCTTTTTTCATACAACTATTTTTTCAGATATATTTGTTCGAGATTTAAATTTAGAGATATTAGATTTCAATAAAAAAGGTATTATTCAATTAATTTCACTTTTACCAACAAGCTATCCTGGTCATAATATTTTGACTGAAGATATTGGCATAGTTCATGGAGAAGATAACTGTTCTTGCGGGCTTAAAGGAAAATATTTTAGTGTGATTGGCAGAGTAAAGAAAACTGAACTAAGAGGATGTAGCGATGTCA
>MDSZ01011218.1_pt1 | contig 10775 bp, 4 predicted proteins | sample 811201 | NCBI WGS metagenome assembly MDSZ01 (sample SAMN05326647, study PRJNA326480) | marine metagenome | isolation source: seawater | place: Indian Ocean: North | collected 2010
TTTCCCACCTAAGTTTATGTTTAAATCAAGATTATTAATTGAGTTTGCAAAAAGTTCAGTTTCAAGTGTGTTTAAATTAGTTGTTTCCATTGCCAAATCAATATCAATTGCATCACAAATTGTAATTTGTATTTTCCAGTTTCTTTTTTCAGAATAGTTCTTAATTAATTCAAACGCAGCTTCTCGATGTTTTTTTGTTAAATTTTTAGAGTCAGTAATATTTTCTTTTTCAAGTAATTTAATGTCATCTTTAGGAATTGCTATTGCAGCAACAACTAATGGGCCAATCATTGGCCCTCTTCCTGCTTCATCAACACCTAAATGATACATTTTTACACCTAAAAATCATATTCTGAATCATCTAGATTTATATCATTTAATAAATCATTTATGTTTTCATTTTTTACATTTATCTTGTCATTTGCATCTTTCAAAATTTCTTTACTAGGGCTCTCAATATTTTGGTAAGATTTCTCACCACCTTTTGCAGAGAACATTTGTTTAAATTCATCCGTACTTGTTATAGGAGAATTAATATTAATTTCATTGTTGCTTTTTTTGTGAAATGTAGACATCCAATCCCTGTTTTCATTTTTACTGCTTATTTCTTTTGGAGCATTTCTATTAGATCTTATTTTCAATGCTTGGTAAATCATAATTGTTGCAATTACTCCCGCTATAATTGAAAATCCATACTTGTTAAATTTATTTAATAACGAAATGAAATTTGAATTTTCATTATTTTCATTATTTGGAATTATTTCAGAACCTATTCCCTTAATTGTAGAATTTTCTACCCAATTGTTTTCAAATGAATTTGAATAAGTTAGAATTTCTATTGAAATCCAAAATGGTTCATCTTCAACATTTGAATTAGGTAAACTCATCCAACCGGTCACATTTATTTTCTCTTGAGGTTGAATGTCTAATATATCAAAAACCCTAATTAATGAAGAATTTTCATCATAAATTGCGTTTTCTAGTAGGATTAATCCATGTGGGCCTTCATGGCTGACACTCATACTGATGCTAAAACTTTCAGGCAAATTCCCTGTATTTTCAAGAATTATTGAAAGGTATAGCTTATCGTTTTCTATCCAAGATGTACGATTTTCTTCAATAATTTCAAAATATTCTCCTATTGTAAAATTATATGAATTTACATCAATAATTTCTAATTCATTAGAATAATAACTACAAGTTATAGAAATTATTGTTCCTGCATTGATTTTTGGAATTTCAGAATTTATTAAAAGTTCAAATTCGATTGTTTTAAATTCACCAGGTTCTAATAATTCAGAATTTGAATTTTTATCGGAAAGTAAAATTTCATTCAAGATATCGTTTTCAGAAACAGAATAATTTTGATTAAAATAAATGTAATTAGAATTTGTTGAACAATTGGAATTTTGTATATAATCTTGGTAATTTCCTGTATTAGTAATAATTAAATTTAATTTGCATTTATTGTTCCAAATTAACAGCTCACAATTTGTATCCTCAAAATTAATATTTTTACTTTTGACAACTAATATTGATGTATTTAGTGTGATGTTTTCTTTTACTCCGCCTTGGGTAGAATTAATTTGTAATGAAATTGATAAATTACTCGAAGAGAGGTATGGTGCATTTATTGTAATTTTTAGAGTAATACTTTCATTTGGTTCTAGTGAACTTGCACTAATCCAACCAGAGAGGGTAGCATCCCAACCTGATTCCTCAAATCGATTACTCTCATTTTTCCCAATTATGTTTCCTTGGTCATCTATGGGGGATATTTTTGTAATAAATCCCGTTTGTATATTTCCTGTATTTCTTATTTTTACCTCATGAACGATATTGCCTAATGGTTCAATGGTTGTTTGTTCAATTACTTCATCAATTGTTAATGAGTACTTGGGTAAAATAGAAATCGCAAACTCCCATAATTCATAAGATTCTGTTGAATTGGATACTTTTAGTTGAAATGGGTATTCAATATTGGCAAGCGGCAATCCGTTTTTTATTTCAGGTATGAACATCCTAACTGTAATATTTGTAAATTCATTTGGATTTAAATCAAATGAATCTTTATTGGTTAATTCCACTTCTTTAATTATAAATTTACTTTGATTAACGCCCCAATCTGTTTCTCCATTTATTTCAATAGTTATTGCCTGAGTGTCAAGTGAGGTGCTATTAATTCCAATGCTAAATTGAAACCATTGGTTACTAGGGACTAAAAATGTAATTCCTCCAGAATTTTCCCATTCAATTTCTAGATCTTTTGCTGGTTCTTCAGCATGAGAATATATTGGAAAAAAGATGAGTGTGGCCATCAAAATAGCCATTAGGGAAAATCGGCTCACATGCTGCGTAGGTCTATTTACCCTAAACTATTTTTCATTCTAAGTTTAATGAACGGGGTCTTGCACTAATTCTCTAAGTTTGTCGAGAAACAATTCAGCGCCATGAATTGGGACACTTAATTCGAAGTTCTTGGAGACGTAAGGGTCAATTTCCCCCATTTCTCCTATTTTTATTCCAGAAACAATTATTTCTGCCCCTCTACCTTTTAACCAAGGGCCATGATTTTCTTTAATCTCTTTCAGTTCATAATTGACACCAAACTTGTCAAGGGCCATATCTCTCATAATCGCTTGTAACATTCCTCTACCTTCTGCAAAACCCCCCGAGGGTGATGCAATTAACCATGATGCATGAGTTTCATTAGAATGATTTCTTACTACGTGACCTAATTCATAAACTCTTTGAGGCAACTCATTATGTTTATTTGCGCTTAGTAATCTTAGTAATCCTGGTAATAAATTTGTTCTTAGTAACGTATGGTCGACGGTAATTGGATTTGCAAGAATTGTAGCAATCTCTTTTTCGTTCCATCTTACGTGTTGGAATTGATCTTTTTCATTAGATAGTGTTAGGCTAGTGATTTGCTGTAAACCTAAACCTTGTAAACAATTTGTAACCCTTCTTGTAAAGTTTGATGAACTTAATTGTGCCCCTGGGAGTGGTGTTTTTGGAACATCACTGCCTAAATCTTCATACCCGTGGCCAATTGCGATTTCCTCAACTAAATCAATTGGATGAAGAATGTCAAACCGCCATCTTGGCATTTCGATTTCAATAATTTTATCACCTAAAATCACATCACTCATTTTCGTTGCCTTTTCTAATGAATGTTCCGGTGCTTCGGTTTTTCTAAGGAAGTTACCGCCCATTTTATTTATTGCATTTGATAATTCCACATCATTGAATTTTTTACCTAGCATTGATTCTAATAATCTTTCAGTTAATTTATGCGTAATTGAGTCCCCATTGGGAGTTACAATTTTTTGATTATTACAATCATTAATTTCAACACTTTCTATTGTCCCTCCTCTTGCAGCTAATTCCAAACAAACTAACAAAAGACAACACTCACAAGCACGAGGATCCCACCCCGTAACATCAATAAAGAAATCTTTTGTTGAACTTTTAACAGTTGTATGATTCCCGTTAATTATTGGTGGGAATGATAATACAGAATTATTTTGATCAATGATTAGAGGATAATTTTTCATGCCACTTAAGAGATGTGCATAGTCTACACCTTTGGGATGTTTTGAAAGAATGTCATGAATCTTCATTTTATTATTCATGGCTAATGGAATAAATTCAAACTCCCCATCTACTGTAATGACTTTAAAATCTGCATTTAATTCAGCTAAATCATGTACGCCTATCGATGCTTTTGACCTTCTTTTACCTAGTGAAAAATGTAATTTTTCTTGATGATCCATAATTGTTTGAATAAATTCATTGATTTCTTCATCATTATCACCAGTATTTACACCTTTAACAACTGCGGCAAAAATTACAGGTCTAACATTTTTTAAAGATTCATCAACATCTAATGCTACTCCACTAGGTTTAATGTCGAGGGAGGGCGTTGATTTTTGATTGTGTATGAATGTCCTGGTGGCATAGGCCAAAGTTCCTGGGGAAAGTAAATCTGCCCTATCCGGAAATATTTCAATTTCAATTTCCTCTTCATCATTTTCTTCAACTGAACACCCGATATTTCCAATATTATTTAGTAGATCTTTAGAATATTTAATTCCAAAACGAGATTGAATTTTTGCTAGGTCTAAATGGTTAAATTTTACAGTTGGCATGCTAATTCCTCATTGACTAAACCACATGGGTAGTGCTCTTTCATAACCAGTCAAACGAATGCCACTTAGTGTGGCTACTTCGTGACTATTGGCCCTTAAATGTTTACGAGCAATTTTTTCTATACTATCTAATCCAAGTTCTTCTAACCAACCTCTCAATTCATTATGGATTTCTTTATGGATCTTTTTCGGCTCTTTGATTTCTTTGGAAATTAATCCTGCGGCCCCACACCCTCTTGCCACGATGATGTCATTTGATGAAATCTCCCAAGGCACTGAAATGAATGTTGGGCAAATAGAACTATCAATTTTTGATTCAATAATTGAACGACCGATTTTAGGTAAGCATGAGGCTGCGTGTAAACCACTAATGTCATGTAAATCGACAATAACTCCTTGAATTGGATGATTTTTCCCCAGAGTATGTAAATTGTTAACTCTAGATAAACCATCTTTTATTAGAATGGGTATCAATCTTGAACTCATCGCTCTTATTGCTACCAATAATCCATCTAATGATGGTGGATTTAACGCAGGCATTGATGAAAGATCTAGAATAATCCCCCCAGCGTTTCTCATTTCTTTATGCGATGTTTGAATGTTGTTTTCATCAATCACTAAAAAGTCTGATTCACTTGGTTTTGAGTGAACTATTGTACCTAAACCCTTGATTGATTTTTCAGATTCAAAAATCAGAGGTAAATCCAAACCAATACTATCTATATTATCTTCAAGGTTGGTTATTTCATCACCTCCAATAACTACGATTGTATCTAATGCTTGACCTTTAACAAGTCTATTTTTCCCAACTTCAGGAACTATTGTTAGTTCAGACCAATCCCCTAATGAAACTTTTTTTGGTTGTTCTGATTTGACTTCAATTGATTCGTCTGTAACTACACAAATTACATCATCTGAAATCTTAAGTAAATCATCATTTAGAGAATCATTGAATTCATCAATTTCATTTTTTGTGAGGGTTACCATTTTGGCACCCTCGCCTGGTTTTGGGCATCTTCCGCTAACTAAAATTCTACCACCAGTCATTCTACTGCCTACAGAATCTCCGACATCACCTACAACTAGTATTGTGCCCCCACTCATTCCAGCACCTAATTGTGAACCTGCATCGCCTCTGATGATTAGGAGTCCACCTTTGAGTGAAGATCCTGCAAATTTGCCACAACCATCTCTTGCGACAATTTTACCATTTTCCATTGCATGCCCCAAATGGTCCCCCACTTTTCTTTCAATAACATGACTACCACCATTGTTCCAAGCACCATGGAAATCTCCAGAACTACCTTCTAAAGAGAACGAACCGCCTTGACATAAAATGCCATTCATGTGGCCTAATTCACCTAAAATTCGTACACGTCCCTTTTCAGGTAATGCAGGCGCTAGACCAATTTCACCTTTCTTTGGTATAGGTTCGCCTTCTCGAGACCAACCTATTTTAATCGGTTTGTTTAATTCAATACCTTGTTTGAGCATTTTTGTTAAATCTTTGTTTAACTTCAAACTACGGACTACCTCTTCACGCATGTTGCCCACAACGTTACAAAAGATTATTGCACTTAAATCGACAGGTATCTTTTTGTCAATATTTGCTAGTTCAAAACTAAAATTACATACGCATCATTTATTGATGGCCAACTCTGAGGCTTGTTTGAAACACATGGTTACTAGGGTTGCAATTAATGGATTTGGGACAATTGGTAAGAGGGTAGCAGATGCAGTAGATGCTCAGGATGATATGGAAATTGTAGGCGTTACAAAAACAAGACCATCATTTGGGTGCGATCTTGCGGTGAAAAAGAATTTCCCACTTTTTTGTACATTTGATGATCAAGAAAAAATTTCTGCTTTTGCCGAGGCGGGTTATGATTGTAAAGGGGGGTTATCCGATCTTTTGTCTATTTGTGATGTTATTATCGATTGTTCGCCTGGAAAAGTAGGTGCTGAAAATTTAGAGAAATATACAAAAGCAGGAGTAAAGTCTATTTTTCAAGGTGGTGAGAAACATAACCTCACTGGAAAATCTTATACTTCAAGTGCAAATCATTTAGAAAATATTGGTGTAAATTCTACTCGAGTGGTTTCTTGCAATACAACAGGATTATCAAGAACATTAGTTCCTTTAAATGAGGCTGTTAAAGAAAAAGGGCCGATTTCAGTAAATTCAGTAATGATTCGTAGGGCAGCAGATCCCGGAGATTCATCAAAAGGTCCGATAAATGCAATTAAACCGGTTCTCAAAGTTCCTAGTCATCATGGACCTGATTTAATGACTGTAAAGTCTGAAATTAAAATTACGAGTCTTGCTGTAGCCGTTCCAACAACAATAATGCATTTACACGCAATAACTGTTGAGCTACCTATGGGTCATGGACTTTCAACTCAATCCGTAATTGATATGTGGAGAAAAACACCACGTGTAATTATCATGAATGGAAATGATACAAAAATTACCTCTACTGCAGAAGTAATGGAATTAGCAAGAGATATTGGAAGGAAATGGGGAGATTTACATGAAATTTTTGTTTGGGAGGATGGTGTGAGTTTGCAAGAAAACACATTATATTATTTTCAAGCCATTCATCAAGAAAGTGATGTTATTCCTGAAAATGTTGATGCCATAAGGGCAATAATGGGTTTAGAAAAAGATTGGAAGGTTTCTGTAGATAAGACCGATAAAGCGATTTCAGCATATTATGGAATTTAAAAGAATTACAAATACAACATAGCATCAAAAACTGTAACTAGTTCGGAGTGCTGTTTCGTATGACTCGAAAGGCAACAACTCTTCTTTTGTTTTTGATTTTATTATTGCCGATATATTCTGCGGGTTTAGTTACAGAAAATGAAGACGAAGATGATTTTGGGTGGGCATCAAAAGCATCGGATAAATGGCATTCATCTACTCCATTAACCATTCAAGAAACGACATTAAAGTCTGTAAATTATTTGATTCCTTCCCCTTATGGTGAATTTGATCCATTGTTTACAGAATCTCCAGTTCCTAATTTAAACTTAGAAAACTCCAAAAAAATTGCTTTAATTCAACTTGAATCAAATAATGGTGATTTGATATTTGAATTAAGTGATGAATTGGGGTTTTCTATACTTGATAGAATTTCTACTAATGTTTGGATGGTGAAAATATTACAAAACAACGAAATTAATGGAATAGGTAATCATTTGGAAGTTCGTTGGTTTACTTATTTGCCTTTAGGTTGGAAGTTACACCCCATTTTAAATTCAATCGAGACACTTGAATCGATAACAGTTTTAGCAGTTTTATCCCCGGATTTAGGCATTAATCAGGTTGAAATTCTGCACAGAGAATTGATTGATTCTGGTGTTGACGTGGTTTCTTGTGGCATTACAGATTGTGTAATTAATTTGGTAAATTCACTGAATAATCAATTAGAGCAATTATTAGTTGATGATAGAATTGTCTGGATTGAACCTAGCATTTCATACGTATTGACAAATGCTCAGGCAGGAGAGCAATCGGGAGTCCAAGCAGTATTATCAAATTGGAATTCAGGATTAAATGGTAGCGGTGAAACAGTTTCAATTGTTGATACTGGTTTGGACATGGATCACAGTGATTATACTAGCCAATTAATTGCAGTTCAGAATGGATTTGGACTTGATAACAATCCTGCCGACTCTATTTCTGGCCATGGTACACATGTTACAGGGACCTTATTGGGAGATGGGAGCGGAGAGTCTGAAGCAATGGGCATTGCCCCTGCGGCAACACTCCATATGTATCAATTAGAAAATAACCAACAAGGAGTAATTGCTAGAATTGGTTCTATTTATGATTTAATGCAAGATGCTTATGATAATGGTGCAAGGTTTCAATCTACAAGTTGGGTTTCAGAAAATGCAGGTGGGCAATATAATGGAGATAGTCAAAGCGTTGATAAATTTCTTTGGAATAATCGTGATTTCATAGCAATTTATTCTGCGGGCAATAATGGGAGTGGTGGGTTGAACACGGTTGCAGCACCATCTACTGCAAAAAATGCAATTTCAGTTGGAGCCTCAACAGATGCAATTCAAGCATCTGTTGCTACTTTTTCTGGTCAAGGGCCTACCTTTGATGGTAGAATTAAACCGGATTTGGTTGCACCTGGTGAAAACATTTGTTCTTCTAGGGCACAAGAGGCAACCTCCTCACAAGGAGCAGATTGTACAGATGCATTCCATTCAGATGGCACTACACCTTTGCATACTTCATTATCAGGTGCAAGTCAAGCAACCCCTGTCGTTAGTGGTGCGGCTGTTTTAACAAGACAATATCTTAGGGAGGAGTTAGGAATCTCTTCTCCGGGAAGTGATTTAATCAGGGCGATATTGGTACATGGTGCTGAAGATTTAGGTTCTAAAGATGTGCCTAATTCTTTAGAGGGCTGGGGTAGATTGAATCTTGAAAACTCATTATATCCAGTTCATTCAAACACACAATTAGATACCTGGTACGATCAATCTCAATCATTAAACCCTGGTCGTATGTTTGTTTATGCATATGAATTAGATTCTAGTAAAGGATTAGAAGTTACTTTGGCTTGGAATGATGAAGACGTTTCCTCAAGTTCTCTTCAGACCTCTCCAAAATTATTGAATGATTTAGATTTAGTTGTAATAGCACCAGATGGAACAACATACTTAGGTAATGATTTTGTTAATGGGGTTTCAACAATTGGTGGTACAGCAGATGGTTTGAATAACCTTGAAAGAATTCGAATTGATCCTACCGTTTCAAGTTCAACAGGAGTTTGGCAAATCCAAGTTCATCATCGAGGAGGGACTTCACAAGAGTTTTCAATAGTTACAACAGGATCTGGTCAAGAAGAAGCAGCTAGCGATTTATCATTGATTGATGACAGTTTATGGATTAGTGAATCGACGCCGATGGTAAATACTGGAGTTTTAATTCGAGCAAGTTGGGTTAATCAAGCAAATTTAATTACAGGAACTTACCAAGTTTCAGTGACCGATTTAACTACTGGAGAATTGATAATTTCTGAAACCAGATCTCCATTAGACGGTGGTGGTATCGATAGTATTCAAAAAACACATACATTTACCGTAACAGGGAATCATGATTTACAATTAATAATAGATGTAGGAGATGCCGTAAATGAATTGAATGAGGATAATAATATATTCAATATTTCATTTATTGTTGCAGCAGAAGGAGTTAGGCTTGAAATGCTTAATTCTGACGGCAGTATTGATAATTTAAGAGAGTATAGCTTAGATCCGTTTAATGAAACAAATATAGATTTAAATTTTAGATTAGAACATCAAGGGACTGAGACAGAAAATGTACAATTCAGTGTCCTTTCAATTAGAGCAGTAGATGAAGCAAACCCTCTTTATACATTACAAACTAAAGATTCTTGGACCTCTTCAATTAATTTAACAGATACTGTGATTTCAATGAATCCAGATGGATTTCCAGGGTCAATAGTTGATTTCACATTAAATTTGAATAACATTGATGCGGATTTAGAGTCATCTCCAAAATATTATGCTTCAGCTGAAACAATAATTGTTGAGGTTGTTTCTTCTTATGTAAATAATCCCTTGGTAACTGATTCCCTTAAATTTACAATCGTTATTGAACCTATAGCCGATTTAGAAGTTATAGTTGCAGGGACAGGGACTGAGGTGGCATCTCCTGGGGAATGGGCTAAATTTTCACAAGGGATAAGAAATACTGGAAATTCGCCGACCACTTTCCAATTAAGTTGTATAACTCAATCTAATTGGGAAGTAAAAGTTGGTAGGAACTCGATGTCTAACGTATATGAATTAGAACGGATGGACCAAGGAGTTGAACTTTCAACTGAAATATTAGTTAGAGTACCAACGGTTGTTGAAGGTTTACCTTCTTTAGGGCAAACCGAGGAAGTATATTGTACGGTTATTGATACAGATGAAACAATTGAAGGATTTGAAACAACTTTGATTATTACGGTTGGAGAGCAAGCTACATTTGAAACAACAATGTTTGACTCAGAGGGGGTGAATATAGAACCAGCGCTATATGAGCCAAGTTTGGCAGTAAAACCTTCAGAGACAGTTAATTTAATATTAAACGTAGAAAACACTGGTAATGTAATTTTAGATTTAGATTTAAATTTAGAAAGATCCGAAACAGATTGGAATTATAATGTATATCTGTCAAATAATGAAAATGAATTGGATGGCACCTCTTTTTCAGTCCCGATTGATTCAAATATCGATATAATTATAGAAATATTAGTTCCTTCTAATGCTATAATGGGATCTTTTAATAATCTTGAAATCAAAGTAGAATTGACACCATTTATCTATTCTTTAAACACTACAAAATTAATTTTAGAAGAAATGCCAGAATTATCTATAATTGAATACAATAATCCCTGTGTTGTAGTTGCAGGAAAATATACTGAATGCTCTATTTTGCTGCAAAATACAGGAAATGTGGATTTGCCAATGAGTTGGCCAGAATCTTCGGAAGTTGAAAATTCAGGCATAATCGTTCCACAGGGATGGTATGCTTTCTTATCTAATACACCAGGAGTAATTGGTGCATCAGAGCAAAAAACTATCAAA
>MDSZ01168896.1_pt1 | contig 10775 bp, 9 predicted proteins | sample 811201 | NCBI WGS metagenome assembly MDSZ01 (sample SAMN05326647, study PRJNA326480) | marine metagenome | isolation source: seawater | place: Indian Ocean: North | collected 2010
GGCATTAATCATAATTTTTTCTGAATATGGCATCAAAATTATTTTGAATTGTTTCAAAACTTTTGGGATTTTATTGTAGGGTATGAAGCCTTTAATAAATACATTTTTTGGAACCCCGCTTATAACATCGTGATTTGCCTTTAATCTATCGCCGTAAACAGTAAATTTCACCTTAGGGTTTTTAAAAGCTATCTTCGATATTATCTCAAGTCCTTTGCCAGGGTACAAACCACCGGTGTAAAGACACTCATCTTTTATTTTTGCTTTTCTTTGAATTTTAAAATCATCTAGGCTGACTGCATCATCTTTTACAATATAGTCGTTTTTACCAACTGAAAAGTAGGGAATGAGATTTTTGTGAATGAAGATAAATTTTTGATATTTTGTGCCAAAAATTAGTTTTTTGAGATTAAATAAGATTAATGTAAATCCTTTAGGCTCTTGGTGTATCTCAACAAAATTTTGAATTTTTAAAAAAGATAGAAAAATACTTGTTAATAAACTCCTTCCATAAATCACAAGGTTATTTTTTTTTTTTAAGTATTTTACAACAAAAATTGAAAACAATATCCTATAAAAAAAATTGATTTCTACTTTATTTTTTTTGTAGTTTAAAATATTTATTTTTTTTTTAATATTATAATTTTTTTTTAAAATTTTTGGACTTAGTTTATTATTGAATGTAAAAAGTGAGACCGAATAGTTCATTGAGGAAAAAGCATCACACATTTTAAATATTTGTATAGGGCTCGCAGTTTTGCTGGGTAGAGATATTTCAGAAATATAAAAGAAAATTTTTTTCATAATTAAATCTTTGATACATCAAATCCATGATTAAAAATCAAATCTAAAATAGACAAATTTCCAATCCAATCTAAAGTTTGATTATTATTTTTTTGTACATAGCTTTCTTGCTGATAGCCTTGGTATTCTAAATTTATTTTAGAGTTTTCAAAGTTTTTTTCATCAATATAGTTTTTTGATTGATTGTTTGCATATAAGTGGTCTGAGCCAATTATTTTGCAAATATTTATTAATTTCTCATCTTTTTTCCCTGATGTGTGTAAAGATGAACTCACAGTGAATTTTGTATCTATTTTAAAATTTTTACATATTTGTTTCACTAAATAAATATTTAAATCAGATAAATAATCAAATTTAGTTTTTATAATCTTAAATATTTCTTCTGAGTGTTTTTCAAATTGAGGAGATTTTTTATAAACTTCGGTTAGTGAATTTATATGTGAATTTTGCCAATCTTCTTTATAATCAATCATAGCCTTATTTAAAGTTTTATCTTGAGTGTTTCTAATAATTGGCACAGTTAACCATTTCGATGTGGTCGATATCCTTGATTTTCGAATTTTATTTCTATTTTTCCACTCCCTTTTAATAAATTTCACATCATCTAAAAACACAAACTCATCCACATTTTTGATTATTGAAAAATAACCTCTCCATGGAAAATAGTGTGGTTGTAATATCGAGCATTTCATGTCAAATTAATTACTAAAAAACTTTATTATCCAACTTGGTTGTTTGGTTAATGGAATTTTTTTTAACTTACGCAATAAAAATCGTATTTTTATCTGGTCATAGTAATTGTCGAGAGTCAATTTTAATTTCGGTGATACGTATTTACTTTTTTTTTGATTAAAAAAAGAAAATTTATCCTTATTATCAAAGCAAAAATTTTCAATATGTTCTCTATATATTTTCTTTTTTGCCATACTATCAATTTTGTAAATAATATTTTTTTTAAACAAACAAAAACTAAAACCAAATGGTTCGATACAATTTCTAAATGGCGAAAATAGGTCTTTGTCTGATTGAATAAAATTTTTTATATGCCTATCCTGAATTGTTGGCATGAACAATGGACAATCGGCATTAGCTCTTAAAACATATTTAAAGTCCTCGCCGTATTTGTTTAAGGTGTTAACAACTCTTAAAAGTACGTCATCTTCAGAGCCTGTATAGAAATCTATTTTTTGTTTTTTTGCAATTTTTGTAAGGATTTTATCTTTTCTTTTCTTTGTAGTTGCTAAAACTATTTTGTCAATTTTTCTACATTTTTTTAGTCTATTAATAAAAAAATTTATTAGTGTTAAGTCATTATTAAATGGCTTCCATAAAATTTTTTTTTTTAGCCTAGAGGATCCCGTTCGTGCTAGAATTATTGCAATTGTCTTTTTCAATTTTTTAAAATATCTCTAATTTTTTCTAAACCATCAGGTTTAAAATTTTGTAACTTATTTATCATTTTCATTTTTAATTTTTTATTCATTAGGTAATTAATCCCATTTTGTATGCTTTTGGAGGAAATTTCTTGATTATAACCCAAATATCTAGATCCAAATTTCTTACAAAAGATTTTAGATATCTTTATTTGGTGAGCATGAGTGCAAATTACTAAACAAGGCTTATTTAAAAAAGCTGCCTCTATTTTTGTGTAACCACCACCAACGATGAGATAATTTGCTTCAGAAAGAAAATTAAAAACATTTTTTTTTGGTTCTAAAACTTTTATACCTTTATTTTCTTTTAAGATTTTTTTTTTGTTTATCAGAAAGTTTTTTTTATTAATGATAATTTTTACTCTTAAATTGGAAAAATTTTTCAATGCTTTAGAAATTTTGACATAAAGATTTTGATAGCTAGAACCACCTAGTAAAATATTCAATCTTTCGAATCTTTTTTTTATTTTTTCCTTTTTGGTTCTTGCTTTATATTTTGCAATTGGAAAATAATCATAACCTTTTAAAAATTTAAGTGCTTTATTTAATCTTTTTTCTTTAATAAGCTTTATTTCTTGACAAGAAATCAAAAAATCAGAGATATATTTTCCTTCTAAAAGATCATCATAAACAATAATTTTTTTCGATTTATCCTTATATAATCTCTGTAAAGCTAAACTTGGATTTAACATCTCAATTATCGCAAAATCACATTTTCCACATTCATTTAAAATTTCTTTTTCTTTCTTTATTTTGATATTTTTTTTAAGTCTATAAATTTGTATTTTTGGTGATCTTAATAATTTGAATAGATTTGACTCTGCTTCAACAAAAAAAAATATCTTAAAATTTTTTCTTGATAAATATTTTGCTATTGTGAATTGTCTGATAACGTTGCCCCAGCCATTTTTCTGATCACCTTTTGATCTTATAAAAATTTTTTTCATTTAAAATTTCGTCTAAAAGACCACATATATTCCTCAGTAGGAATTTTATTTATATCTCCTTTTCCCAAAATTTTTTCAGATTTTTTAATTAAAAATATAATTTCCTCAAGCTCTTGTTCATCTATCGAAAAAGGGTTGTCGCTTTCTCTTAATTTAGGATTTATTGTAAAATGTTTTTCAATAATATTTGCGCCAGCTGCAACTGCTAATGGTGGAACGTCTGTTCCTCTAGTATGGTCGCTATGACCTATTGGGCAATTATATCTATTTCTTAATGTATGAATCATTTTTAGATTTGAGTCAAATTTTTTAGTTGGATAGGATGAAATTGTATGCAAAATGATGTATTGAGAGCTGAATTTTTCAAAAATATTTACAGCGTTATCCATTTCCTCAAGAGTGCACATTCCTCGAGAGATAACTATTGGTTTCTTTGTTGAACAAATACCCCTAATAAGTTCATGATTGTTTACCTCAAAGGCCGCAATTTTGTAAGCCATTGAACCCATTTTTTCCGCAAATTCTAAACTTTCTAAATCAAATGGAGACGTAAAAACAGTTGCCCCTACGCTTTTGGCATGATCCCAGATCTCCTTGTCTTTGGATCTGTCAAATTCCCACTTCTTAAGGTTCCCTATAAATTCTTCAGCTTTGGGATTCTGTTTTTTGTCATATCTTTTTTCAGATATATAGGTTTGAAATTTTAAGAAATCGGCTCCTGCTTTTTTTGCAGAATCAATCATCTTTATAGCTCTGTCAAAATCACCTAAGTGATTAACACCCAGCTCTGCAATAAACCTAACATTTTGATCATCTCCGATTTTTATTTTATTAATTTCAACTATTTTTCTTTTCATATAATTTTCTCTTTGTTTATAGCGCTCTTAAACGTTTTAGTTACATATTTCAAATCTTTTAAAGATAAAGACGGATAAATAGGAAGTTGAACTGATTGATCAAAATATTTATCAGCAATAACAAATTTTTTTTTAAATATTTTGCTGTAAAAACTATGTTGATGAATCGGAAGGTATTGTCTTCCTAGAAAAATATTTTTCTTTTTAAGATTTTCAATTAAAGAATTCATTTTTAATCTTGAAATTTTTTTTTTGAATTTAACAATAAAATAGTGGTAGCTATGTAAATATTTGTTATTATTATATTTTTGGAAAATAATTCCTGGATTCTTTAATTTTGATTTATAGTATTTTGCTATTTGATTTCTCTTAGTGATAAAATTTTTCAATTTTTTTAATTGAGACAAACCTAAAGCGCATTGAAATTCTGTTATTTTGTAATTATATCCCAACTCAATCATATTACTTTTCCAGTGTTTTTTTTTATATCTTACTAGACCATGAGATCTTAATAGTTTTGCCTTTTTAAAAATTTTAGATGAGTTTGTTAACATCAAACCCCCTTCACCTGATGTAATAGATTTTACCGGGTGAAGACTAAAAATGATTGCATCGCTAGAAGAATTACCAACATACGAATTGTTAAATTTAGACCCCATTGCTTGGGAAGCATCCTCGATTACATGGCAATTATATTTCTTAGCAATTTTTTTTATTCTACTCATGTCGCACGGTAAACCACCGAAATGAACTGGTAAAATTAATTTTTTATCTCTCTTCTTAAGTTTTGAAAGCTTTTGTTCTAACAAATCTAAATCTATATTGTAATCGTCTTCATTTATATCTATTAAATTAGGTTTTAAATTGTTGTAAATACAAGAGTTAGGAGTAGCTACAAAAGTCATTGCTGAGGTAAAAGCATTAGAATTTTTCTTCAACTTTAAGCTTGCAATTGCAACATGTAAGGCTGCTGTTGCGCTGCTAAAGGCTACACAATATTTCGAGCCAAAAAACCTAGAAACTTCTTTTTCAAATTTTTCTAAAATAGGACCCTGACTTAAGGATGACTCTAAAGATTTTGTTACTGATCTTATATCTTTTTTATCAATGAAATGCCTTCCATAAAAAAAACTTTTGCTCATATTTCTTTTTTATAATCCGTAATGAATTTTTTGAGACCCATGCGTAAACTTATTTTCGGCGAATATTTAGTTATTTTTTTTTGTCGAATAATTGAAGGAACTCTTCTGGAAATATCCTCGTAACCTGATCTTTTCATTTTATTTTTACTATTCATTTTTATATAATTAATTTTTGATTTTGATTTAGTTAGTTCGATTATAAGAGTTGCTAATTTTTTAATAGATGTTTCTTTATTATTTCCAATATTAACAACTTGATTTTCTAAATTTTTTTTTCTAAATATTCGGTAGAAAATTTCTATACAATCATCTATATAAAGGAAACTTCTTGTTTGCTTTCCTGTTCCATAAATTTTTAAATTTTTATTTTTAAGAGCATTACCAATAAATCCGTCGACTACTCTACCTTCCAACCCTTTTCCATAAACGTTGAAAAGTCTAAATATAATAAATGAGCCCTTTTTTTTATTTAAATTTGCAAAGATAGAATGCTCCACAAGAGCTTTTGATGTGCTATAACACCATCTCTTAGTGCTGGTGGAACCTAGCAATCTATCGTCATTCTCAAAAAAAGGTAATTTATAAGATTTTCCATAAATTTCCGAAGTTGAAGTGAAAAAAAGTTTTTTTTTAAATCTGTTACAATACTCTATAATTTTAAGGGATGGATTCACTGTCAAATCTATTACTTTATGAGTGTTGTATAAATACTCATTTGGAGATGCTATCCCAGCAAAATGACATGTTACGTCTGTTTTTTTTACTAATCTTTGAACAAGCTTGTAATCAAAAACTGACCGCTTATAAAAGTGAAAGTTATTAAACTCTAATAAATCTTTATATGTTTTTTTTAAATCAATCGCATAAACTGTATTTCCTTCGGTAAGTAATTTTTTACACCAGTGACGTCCAACAAAGCCTGAGGCTCCTGTGATAAAAATCTTTTTTTTATCTTTCCTCATATAAAATTCTTTCTACAAGATCTGCATAACTTTTGTTTTTATCAAATGGCCAACTAGTGTTTTTCCAATCAGGACATTGTTTGCAAAATTCGTTTGAAAATTTACACTTTAAATGTTGATTTCTTAAGTCTTTGTAAAAATTACTTTTCCAGATTTCATTAATCGAATTTTTATCGTATGAGCACATTTCTGATTTAGCATACCAATCAGTTGGGCAAAAAGCTAATTTGCCTCTGGCATTTAAAATTACTCTTTCCCAAGGGTACAGGCATGCTCTTCTATTTGAAGGATCGTCTGCTTCGGTTTTCTCGTATGGATTTGATCCACTATTTGAATGTAACTTTCTTATCAAAACTTGATCAACATCTTGGGAATTCCAAAAATCCCTAAAATTTTCAACTTCGTGTGAATTTTCTTTCTGCTCTACAAAACTTACAATAATTTTTGTCTTAGCTTTAGCTGACTTCTTTAATTCAATTAGTTTTAGAATATTTGATTGAGTTATATTTAAGTCACCTCCAACTCTGATCTTTTTATATGTTTCATTTGAATAAGCATCAGTGCTTATATCAATCATGTGAAGCCCTGTTTTCAATATTTTATACATCCTTTTTTCATTTAAGAGAGTTCCATTTGTCGTCAAAGTTACTTTTGTTTTTGAATTTTCCACAGCATCCTGGATCATCTCGTAAGATTTTGGATGTACTAATGGTTCGCCATTACTAGTGTATCTAATGTATTTGGTAATTCCTTGACCATGTGTGGAAACTTCATCAATCATTTTTTTGTTTAGCCTAGGATCCAACATTCTTTTTCCATATACTGTGCTTTCTTTAAATTCTGGGTGAGTACAATGAATACAGGCAAGATTACATACTTCAGTCAAATCAACCATTACTTGAGAAGGAAACCTGCTTGATAATCTTCCATGAAATCCATATTTAGGTTTGTCAAACATATTTAGCTCTTTTTTTAGTTCATCATACTCTTCCATTTTTCTTTTCATAAAATTTATAGTAAGTTTTGTTTTTTCGGATATTCCCCTTGGAGTTAGAACATAAAAATAATTAAATTTGTTAGGATTTTTTTTAAAATTTTGAGTTTTAACAAGACCCTTTTCTTTTAGAGCCTTTAAACAGTAATTGAGTTTACCAAGACTAAAACCAAGTTCTTGTGCCAATTTCCTTTGCGTTGTCTCAGGCCTTTTCTCAATTTTTCTCAATACTTCGAAGTGATCTTGATTATATTCCATGTTGTTCAAAATTTGAACACTTATATACACTACTTATGAAATTGTAAAGGAGATTATAGCTTGATTTAAAACTGCTAAAATTTAAAAGTAAAATTTATTGAATAATTAAGAATTTTGGGTCAATAAGTAACTATTATGATTAGTCAATTTTTTTACAATAACCCCTTTTTAGCTAAAGTTATTTTTTTACTTTTTTCTGGGTTTGTAATTAGGCAGTCTTTGATTGTAGCTGGTCAAAGATGGGCTAATACATATCATCATTTAGCGACTTATGTTTTGTTACCATGTATTGCAATGGTAATTAGTTCAGTTATTAAAAATGATATTGCCTTATCCCTAGGAATGATTGGTGCTTTATCAATTGTAAGATTTAGGAATCCAGTCAAAAGTCCTTTTGAGCTTGTAATGTTTTTTGGATTACTTACGCTTGGTGTAGTTGCGAGCGCAGATTTAAATTTAGCTATAAAGTTATTTTTTGTAATTGTTTTTGTTGTTTTAGGTATAAAATTTGTAGATAGAGTATCAAAAATTTTTGGTCTTAATATATTTGAATATTCATTTGGAGACGGAAATTTATTATTTACTCTCGAAATTGAGACTTCAACTGAAGTCAAGGAATTTTCAGAAAATAAAGGACTCATTAGTTCATTTATAAATAAGGATGAAAAGGTTTTTTCTTATAGAATAGTTTTCAAAAATAGAGACGAACTAAATAAATTCAGGGACGATTTTGTTCAAGATAAAAGGGTTATTAATATCAAGTCTGATCTTCAATCCTAAAAATGAAATTTGGAAAAATATTTTTTTTCTTATTATTGGTTCTATCATTATTCTTTTTTTTAAACCAAGATAATGAAAATAAAAAATTTGTTAGTTCGAAAATCTCGAAGTGCACGGCTCTTAATTATGATACTCTTCAAATATTAAAGAATACAAATATATCAAACATAAAATTTGAATTAAAATTTGATAGTGAAAGAGATTGGAAAAGGAGATTAATTAAAGGACATACAACTAGTTTCGAAAATAAAAATAATACGGAGTTCCCCTCACGTTTTTTTACTTATAATAAAAGATCCGTAGGATCAATTATTTTGGGGTTCGGAAACTTTAAATGTTTTTTAAAGGCAAGAATAAGACCTCATGGAGATTTTTTAGATCATAGAAGCGGTTTAGATCTTCCAAGTCTTAATATAAACTTAATCGAAGGAAATATAAATGGTATTACAAAATTTATTTTATTTAGGCCTATTACACGTCATCACGATAACGAAATCTTAATCTCATCAATTTTATCTGAATTAGGCCTTTTAGCTCCACAAACACACAATGTAAATTTAAATTATAATAAAAAAAAATATAAATTTATATTCCAAGAAAAAATTGTTAAAGAATTTTTAGAAAATAACAATTTAAGAGAAAGTATTGTTTTGGAAGGTGACGAAAGATATGCATGGTTTGATCCTATTGAAACAGAAAATTTGTCTCTTAGTAAGATAAATAACGAAAAGTTTCCTTTAAAATCTGATACTCACTTGTCTTTATCGGAATATGGTCTTTCTTTAATAAATGAGTTTATAAGAATTAATAAAAGTGAAAAACCCTCTAAAAATATTATTGATTATTTTACAATTTCAAAAATTATAGGAAAAAATTATTTTCATAATCTAGAGGTATTTGACGCTTTAATGTATTCTCTAGAAGCTACACATGGTTTAGGACGAGATGATAGAAGGTTTTATTTTGATGCATTCAAGAGAAAATTTTATCCAATATATTATGATGGAATGGGAAGACTCCTTACTACTACAAATACACCAACACATATAAACGCTAACAATCCACACTTTAGAAAGCTTTATTTTACAGATGGTAAAACACATAAAATAATACCATCGGCTGTTTCCGGAGCTAATAAAGCGATTGAATTTTTTAAAGAAATAGATGAGGAAAAGTTGTTTATAAAACTAAAAAATAGTGGATCAAACATTAATCGCGAAACCTTAAAAAAAGTCTTAGATAAGATTGACAAAAATCTTATTTTGTTATCGCAAATAGATAAAAGTAGAGTTTATAAAATTGATGTCAACATTAATGCAAATCCATATGTAAATATCGATGAAATTTATAACAAAGATAAAATAGATCGCAGATTGGTTTTTTACGATAAAGACTTTAATGGTTTTTTAAGTTGCAATATTTTTGGAAAAAATTGTGAAGAAATACAATTTGATAATAAGCAGAAAGGTAAGCTTTTAGCTCAAAGTTTAAGTTTAAATGAAAGTAATTTAATATATGTTGGAAAAAAATTAGTCCCCAAATCAAACAAAAGTATTTCATATTATCAAAACTCAAATAAAAAAGATGAGAAGGAAAAAAAAGTTATCAATTTAAAAAAAGATAAAATTAATATTTTTCTTGATAAAAAAGCTAATATTTCTATAGATCATGAAAATAAAGAAATATTTATTTCGAACGCTTTTCAAGAAAGAGTTGTTTTTTACGACTCAGAGCTAAAAGATTGGAAAATTTTTTTTAAACGAAATAATAGCAATTTAATAAATCAAGGAAAAAAACCACAAAATCAAGATAAATTTGGAATGACAGGATGTTTAAATTTTATCGATACAATTTTAGAAAATTTAAAGATACATACTCAAGATTTATTATGCGAAGACTCGGTGAACTTCATTAGATCAGATGGGCAAATAAGTGAGTTGATTATAAATAATTCAGCTCACGACGGTATTGATTTAGATTTTTCAAATTTAAAAATCGTAAATGCTATAATCAATAAAAGTGGGAATGACTGTGTTGATGTTTCTTATGGAAACTATTCTATTAATAATGCTTCTCTTTCAAACTGCGCGGATAAAGCTGTATCCATAGGTGAAAATTCTGATTTTAAAGCCGAACAAGTAAATATTGATAATTCGCACATTGGAATTATTTCGAAAGATAACTCGATTGCACAAATTAATAATATTATAGCAAATAATACTTATAATTGTATTGCTGCGAAAAACAAAAAACAGGAATTTTACGGAGGATTGTTGGCTGTTAATAACTTAGAGTGTAAAAATTATGAAATGGAATATGATGTAGATGTTAACTCAAAAATTGATGTAAAAAAATTTATAGGTCAAAAGAAAGAAAGTTGAAATGAGTTTTAGGATTGAAGATAAATATTTAATAAACCAAATCGACTATATTAAAGTAAAGAAACTTTTACAAAAAAATAATTTTAAAGAGACTTATGAAAAAAGGTTAATAACAAGTTTATATTTTGACAATAAATTTTTATCTATGTTTCATGACTCTGAGGAAGGGGTTGTTCCAAGAAAAAAAATACGGTTTAGATATTATAACAATGACAAA
>MDSZ01183251.1_pt1 | contig 10775 bp, 8 predicted proteins | sample 811201 | NCBI WGS metagenome assembly MDSZ01 (sample SAMN05326647, study PRJNA326480) | marine metagenome | isolation source: seawater | place: Indian Ocean: North | collected 2010
AACATTGGATGAATGGAAAGAATTAATGGAAACAAAATAAAAATTACTAAATAATTTTTTATTTTATAAATTTTTTTTTTAATTTTAATTGATTAATTATTTAATTTTAATTATAATATAAAAGTAAAAGAGATAGTTAAAATTATTATAAATTTAAAATGACAAGTGTTGCTGCTCTTACAAGAATTTATCCTGGTGAATTACCTTATTTAAATTACTTTATTAATTATTATTTTAAAATAGGCATTGATAAAATATATTTTGTTAATACATTTCCTGATAACTTAGATGAAATAACTAATTATTTATCTATCAATAAACATTTTTCTAAAATAGAAATTGTGAATCTTCCTAAAGACCAAGAAATTCCATTAAAGGGTTGTCAATCATTAGTATTACCAAAAATTAAAGAAGATTATACATTAAATATTGATGCTAATGAATATTTAAAATTAGATGATATAAAGGAACTTTGTAATAATTTAAATAAATACGAAATTCCTCTAATTAATTTTAAATGGTATATGAATTTTAATGATGATTTTACTTTTAAAAATAAAAATTTAGGATTTAAATTATGGACTAAAGGAAAATTTATTTTTAAAACAGAAATTGCTGATAAAATTTACGATCATATGATTATTACAAAAAATGACGAGATTGATATTACTAAAATTACCAATATACCCTTAATTCATTTATGGTGTCGTAATTTTAATGATATTTTAATTAAAACTATTAGTCAAAGATTTAACGATTTAAAATATTCTAATTTAGATATGGTAAAAGAGAATATTAAAACCTTTCAATTACCTAATAGATTAAAATTATTATCATATTTAATTAATTTAGAAAATAATTTAGTATTACCACAATTTGAATATGATATTGATATTGAAAAAGAAAAGGAAATACTTTTAAAACAATTAAATAAAAATGAATATAATATACTATTTAAAACGTATTTATGTTACAAATTTTATTTTTCCTGCAATAAAGACACTAAAATAGAACCAATGATACATGATGAATATATTTTAAATAGAACAATGGAACTCCAAGATTTTAATTTAGACTTAAGTAAAGATAGTAATAAATTACAATTACCTAGTATTAATAATTTATTATTACAACAAAATACTGATAATAAATATATATTGATACCTCAAAAATTTATTGTAGATGATAATAACATTAATTTATATTCAAGTTGTGATATTTTATTACGCAATTTTGAAAATACCTTTATAAGTAATAAAAAAATATTAGTATCTTTACATCCTGTATGTAAATTATATTTGTTTTATAAATATCTAATTAATTACTCATTAAGCAATAATCGTATATTATCATTTAAAGAAAAAATTAAAAATTGTAAAAACTTTAATGATTTTATTATTAATTTTATTAATAAAATAAATATTGGTGAATACATATTTACACAACATCAAATTAAATTATTATTTACAGATTATAAATTAAATGAATATGATTTTACAATAATTAAATATGATGATTTAATGAATGATGATATAACATCACTAGTAAATAATGAATTAAATATAGAACTGATAAATGAAGTTAAGACTAAAATGATTAAGAATAAAAATTATAAAACTTATCAAGAATTAAAATCAGAATTATCACAACAGTGTAAAGATATTATAAAATGTAAATATCATCTAGATTTACAATCATTAAATTATTCAATGGATTAAATTATTTATCTTCAATTGATATCATATTATAACCAAATTTTTCAAAATCTAATTTATAGAGTTTATTTATTAATTTAATATTTTCATCTGTTAAATCACTAAGTTGACAACTTTTAGAAGATTTATTAGTTTTTTCTTTATCTAAAACCAATTTTAAGTTATATTTTTGGATAAGATTTTCTAAATCTTCAGTTAAGTTTTCAAATTTTAAAATTTCATCTACTACTAAAATATCATTACTATCATAAGCGTAAGAATATTGTAAGGCACAATGTCCCCCATTAAATAACCTTTTAGGATTATTTTTTATGTTTAATAACTTATTATTTAAATAATCATTAATTTCATCTATAGAAGGGGTTCTATTATTTTTAACTATTCCTAACCATGGACAAAATATTTCGCTCAATATTCTATCGTAAGGATTTCTTACAATTAAAAAGTTTATATTTTTATTATTACAGTAATTAATATTAAACACTTCATTATAAAAATGAAATGGAGTTAAGTGATAATAATCGATAGCATTTTTATGATTTAAATTATAATCATTAATTTGATCTTTAATTTTTCCCAATACTAAATTATTTTTAAAACCTAAATCTTCAATATATGTTCCTGCATTTTTTGTAATATGAAGAAATTTTAAATCAAAATTAGTATTATTATAAGTAAATGATTTATTATTTAAGGAGTTTACTACAATATGTCTTGTATTTTCATCTGTTAATAAATCATTGTGAATTTTATCAATATTTAATATATCTATATGTTTACTATTTTTGATATGATAATTAATAATATGTTTTAATATGTTTGAATATAAATTATACTTACTATCTAAATTAATAATTTTATAATTTTTTTGGAAATACTTAGACAGTAGTAAATTATTAATCAAATTAGAAAAGTAAACAGCAGTTTTAAAATTAAATATTATAAATTCAAAGTTTCTTATAATTAAGTAAGATTCGTTAGATTTAATAATATTATCATTATTAATAAGACATGTAACACTATCTTGTAAATTATTATCTAATAAATATTCAACAACATCTCTATTAATTTTATTTATTATCAAAAATATTTTTTCGTATTTAGATACATTAAATTCTTGACAATTTTTAATAGATAAATCTTGTACTAATAAAATAGACATAATAATTATTATTTATGACAACGCTTTAACTAATATATACAAATAAAAACAAAAATATTAACACATATTTTAAATAAAAAAAATCTATTAAATATTTTTTACATATTTAAATATTCAAAGATTTAAAAGATACATTTATAAGAATATTTAAAAGATAGTAAAATAATAGTAAAATAATAGTTAAGTAATAGTTATAAGTTTATCTTTTTGATCATTATTAAATAAACAATAATTAAATATTGATGTTATAACATTTGTTTTTAATTCTTTATCTTTAGGAGATTTAATACCCATTGATGGTCCTTTATTGAATTCTAACAAATAAGGTTTTAAGTGTTCATCCATTAAAAAATCAATTCCAAATAATTGGAAACATTTATTTTGTTTTAAAGTATTTAATTTTCCTAACTTTGTTAGATATACAGTTTTAATTTTTTGTAAGATATTTAAAATATTATCCATTACAAAATTATACTTACTATTTCCTAAATATGTTTGTAATTCTTCTAAACTTTCGGGCAATGCTTCATCTAGATAGACTTTATCAATATCTAAATTTAAACTAGTGAAATGTTGTTCCTTATCCGCAATATAATCGTCCCTTAAACTATTATCTTTATCATATCTTTTATTAGTATAAATACATTTGCCTTCTTTAAATAATAACCATTCCTGTTTTCCTTGATAACAAATAATAATAACATATAATCTTAGATTAAGTTTTCTGTTATTAATAGTAAATGGATTTGGAATATACTTTTGAATAATTTTAAAATTATTTAATTTACCTTCCCTTAATGCCTTTACTGAATTATTAACTAATAATAACCCTTTTTTACCTTGAATATTCTTTTTCAGTATAAATACATTAGTATTATTATTATTATTAGTATTAATATTAGTATTAATATTAGTATTTTTGTTTGAAATATATAAGGTTTTAAATATATTTATATCATCAGTATCATTTAAATTAAATGTTTCAGGTATTAATGTTTTAGCAATATCTCTTCCATATTTGGTTTTTAAATTAAACCATAATTGATTTTTACTACATAAACTATCACATCCTTTAATAGCATAAATTAATTGGTGTTGGTTATGTGGTTTAATATCTACTAATTCTAATTCAACATAATTATAATTTTTAGGGATATAAAGTAACCAATCATGTTTTAGTTTGTAAGTATGTTTAAAATTTAAGTCATTTAATACTGATTTAGTAATTTTATTAATTTTACTTTCATGATGTTGATAATATAACTTAATATCATTCATATCATTTGATAATTTATTTTTTATCCTATTGTTTAATATGCCTTTTGATTTGTAATGATATAAATAATAATACACAATACAAATACTTATTATAGTTAATATTAATATTACCAGTTTATTTTCCATTTGTTATATGTTTATTTATTTTTTAACAGATTTATTAAATAAGCAAAATAATTATTATTAAACAAAAATTTAAAAACTAATATTACTCAATCTTATTTATTTTTACAATTTAATAATTTGATAAATTAATTTAATAATTTAATAAATTAATAATTTTTTAATATTGAGAAATATTTTCACTGGTTTGCCAATGAGTTGAAGGAGGGTTAGTAGGAGCATATTCTACAGGTACAATAGTTTCACAATAGGGTTTGTTATCAGGGGTAGGCCATGCACTATTTTGTTGTACAGGTCTAGGAACACAAGCTCGATGATTATCTTTAGCAACAATGACACTATCAATTTGGTAGTCAAAAGGGATTTCTACGCGATCCTGAGGGTTTTGGCAAAGCCATTCCCATCTATTCCAACCAGTGCCTCTAAGAGTACAAGGAGGATTACTTAAACGAGTATCTTCTGTAGGTTTAAAGCAATTTTTAAAGTGTATCATATTTGTATTATCAACACATACTTTGGCATTTTTTTGGCAACCTACAATTTTACCAGATTGAGCACCACAGTAAGCACTATTATCTTTACTAGGCATATATTTGCGGTCAGGACAATCACTAAGGTTACGAGTAATTCCAAGTAATTCACTATCAATATCAATTAAAGGAGTATTTCTACTAAGACTAGCACCAGTAGATTGAAGTCTAATGTAAGGGTCAGTAGCGTGGCAAGGTTCGCAACTATTAGGTGGTGTAGTTAATTGATAAACACCTGGACCTACTGTTTCTGCTAAAGTATGATCATAAGAGCATACATCATATGGTAATCTGTTAAAACTCATTTCAGTTTATTATTATTTACTATATTAATTTATTATATTTTTACAATATTCTATTTAATTTCTTTACTAATTAATAAATATTTTTTTATTTGATTAAGTGTTAAATAATTATTATAATTAATAAAAAAATGTTTTATTATTGTCCATTAGATTTTTTTTAAAAATTATTTATCAAATCTTATTTATTTGATATTCTAATTATTAAAATGATTAAATCATCTTCTAAATATAATTTACATCCTTTAATGAAATCAGCAAAAGGCAATAAAATTTTAGATTACAGATTAAGAACACGACTAGATGAAAATTATATTCCTCAATATTTTAATAATCGTTTAGTTTTCCAAAGTTTTCCTAGTTTTCAACAAAATAACTTATATCTTTCTAAACAAATAAGGGCATATGTTCAAGAAAAAATCACTACAACTAGTATTAACGCTATTGGAGGTGAAAGTTATCTTTATGATACCAGTAAAAAAGGGGTATTTTATAGTAATTCGTTAAGTATAATTAATGATGCTAAATATAATGGATATTCTAACAGTTTTCTGGTAAATTATAATACACATAATATAAAGATAACTAATCTAGATACAGTTATTAATCTTGCTAAATTAAATACTAAGGTATTACAACAAGTAAATAATAGTAATAGCAATAAAATAATTATAATAAATTGTCATCATCAGGATTTTTGGAAAAAGAGTAAGTTATTTACTAATTTTAAGTTATTTTCTAGAAAGCAATTTATTGATTTTACATCTAGGTACTTTATAACTGTTTCAATCTTTCTAAGAAAGAAAGCGTTTGTCCCATTAGGTGGTAATTGTAGTGTTTGTTATTATTTAAAAACAAAAGGAATTCGTACAGTTGCTTATCCATTTGATTGGTGTCAAATTAAATTAGGACAAATTAATGAAGTGTTATCTAATGCTTTTAAAGATTATACTAAAGTAGGAATTAAGAAGTTTTCAGAATTACACGAGAATAGTTATATTATTAGTAATAAATATTGTCGTTTTGCTCATGAAGTATTTAAAGAAGAAGGATTATATTTATTTCAAGAAAAATTAGAAAGAAGAATTAAAAGATTTAAAATGCTAAAAAATCCAATATTTATCAGAAATGAAACTTTTATTTATAAAGATACAAAAATATACATTAAGTATTGGAAAAAAATAATTAAGTCCCTAGATATTATATTTAATAAACAATACAAGATTATATTAATTAGTTCTATAAATCCAAAAATAGAACAAATCAAATGGATTAAATATAATTCTAAAGTTAAAGGTTGGAAAAAGGATGATTTACCTTGGGATGAAGCAATTATAATGTAATATTATTTTAAAAAGTATAAAAATCTAAAATAATAATTATTTAATATTTATTTTTTTTAGATGAAACCCCTCTTGATTTTTTAGCATAATAGGCACGAATTGCCATTTTACGCTTTAATTCAGTATCTCTATTCATTGGTTTCCGTTTTTTACTTTTTTTATTCTTTAATTGATTAACAACGGTTGAATTTTTTTTACTACCTCCACTTTGGTTTTTTTTATTTGCTTGGTTTAATTGTTTGACTGCTTCACCTAATTCTTCTTTTGGTTTATTATTCTTCATATTAAAAATTTTATCTTTGTCTTCTTGACTCTCCTCTTCTAATTCCATATCACTTTCCAATTCTTCATCTAAAGGTTCATTACCCATTTCATTTTCTTTTAATTCTTCTCCAAGTTCTTCTTCACCAAGTTCTTCTTCTCCAAGTTCTTCTTCTCCAAGTTCTTCTTCACCAAGTTCTTCACTAGCGAGTTCATTTGTTAATTCAGATTCTAAATTTCTTTCAGGTTTGCTATCTTGTGTTGTGTTTTTTGGTGCTAAGTTATTTTTATTATATTCTTCTAAACTCATCATATTAGAACTTTCTTCTTCCTGTTGTTGTTCTTGTCCTTCTTCTTGTCCTTCTTCTTCTACTTCTTCTTCTACTTCTTCTTGTCCTTCTTCTAGTTCTTCTTCTACTTCTTCTTGTACTTCTTCTTGTCCTTCTTCTTCTTCACTTGTTTTATTAGTCACTTGAGTATTATTACTAATACCCATCTTTTCACCTATACTATTAGCAGCGTTAGTTAAAGTGGATAATCCGTTTTTAATTGTATTAGTTGCAGTATCCATTATATTACCTTCTTCTTCGGGTTCTTCTTGTTCTTCAGTTGCTTGAGCAAGTAGTTTGGCATTATTAATAGTATCTTTCATTTCAGTTAAATCTTTAATATATTCTCTAATTCTTTCCATATCATCTTGTCTAACAACATCCATATATTTTCTAGTATAATCTTTCATATGTCTCATTAAGTCTGCCATTTCTAACTGCATAGTATTAACTTTATTAGTAAGCATATCAATTTGAGGATTAGGCATTTGGTATTGAGGCATTGATTGAGGCATCATCATTGGATACTGTGGTTGAAATTGAGGGTATGGCATTACAGAGTATTGGGGTTGAAATTGAGGTTGTGGCATTATTGGGTATTGTGGTTGAGGCATTACTGGATATTGTGGTTGAGAATATTTATTACGCATTTCATTTATTTCCGCATTATCCATTTTATCCGTTTGTTTAAGATTTGTTTCTAAAACCTTTAACATATTGATTTTATCTTCCCTTTCTAAGTTACTATCCATAATGCTGTTAATCATTGAAGACACATTATTTCTAGGGACTTTATTGGAAGTATTTTTTCTAGATTTATTAATAGAATTATTTAACATTTTATTATTTTTTAATGTTTTATTATTAACAGTGTTATTTTTTTTAGAATTATTTTTTATTGTATTATTTTTAACATTTGATAATCGTTCTGTTTCTTCTAGTTCAAACTCTTCAGTAGCACCAGTAGCACGATTCATCATATTATTAACAAAAGGGGGTAAAAGATTAGACATTGTTAATATATACTTTAACAATTATAGAGATAAAAAAACAAAAATAATAAGTAATAATATTAGTTATTTTTTAAAAATCAATTATTTGATAAACAAATATGGGTTACTCCAGGATAAATTATTAAATAACTTAATAATAGTTACATTTAGCGGGTTCCATAGGAGGAGGAAGGGGTACAGGTTTGTAGCGGAACATTTGACAAGCGTTTAAGTGTTGTGGAGTTGTATCAACAACACGACCTTGAGTATTAGGAGTATGTCTAATAACAATTTGTTGAGGAGCACATTTATTCATATCTCCAGCGGGGCAAGGATTAAGATATTGTAAGGTAGGACATTTGGAGTGAAGGCGTGTGGTTCCCATTAAATCACTTTCAACATCAACTAAACTTCCTTTGGCGTGACTTACATTTGTACCACCAACAACACCAAATTCAATACGGCATTTATTACAGTTTTCAAAACGGTTAGTATCTAATACCCAACCAAGTGTGCCGACACTTTCGGCAACTTCATGGCGGTAAGCACAAGTATCGTATTTTAATCTATTGAAGCTCATATTTAATAATGAATTAAACAATTAATGAATTTACTTATTTAGTATGATATAATATTTTATTTTTATTAATAAGTAATATATTATTAATTAATTTGTTTGTACTATATTTTAGAAATAAGAAATATTTATTATTAATAAAACACCCTATAATAAAAGAAATACCAAAAAATGATTAATATTTATTTAGATAAAAATAAAATAATACTATCTATACTAATAACATTAATATTGGCATTTGTGTTAATTAGAATTAAAGAAGGACATAAAGAAGGATTTATTTTTAATATTAAATATCTTAAAACAAGTTGTCCTCCTAAAAAAAAGAAAGAGGTTAGAAGAAAAAGCATAAATTTATTTATACCTATTTGTAAAGATATTATTATACCTTCTAGAAATACACCACAACAAAAAGCTTATATTAATCAAATTGCTAAAACTGTTTCTGTTCCAGAAGAGGAAATAAAAGACATAATACCAATTGAATTATTACCTCTTACGCAAGATATTATAACAATAGCAAAATTAGCATCTGTCAAAACAATTTATCAACCTGAAGATGAAACACAAAAAAATTTAGAAATAATTATTGCTAATACACTTTTTGATATTGATAAACCAGAACTTCTTGAAAAAGCACCATCTATTAAATTATTTTTAGAATCACAGGAAATACAAGATATATTAAAAGAAAAAGAAATAACGGATGAAAAAAAAGAGGAAATTTTAAAAGATATTGAAGAAAATAAAGAATTAATTAATAAACCAACAATCCCTCTCTCACCAAAAGAAGAAAAAGAAGTTCGTACATCATTTAATACCTTTAGTCAAAGGTGTGGAGTTAATATTATTTAAACAGCCATTGGTGCTGGAATATTTTTTTGAGTTCGATAACCTACTAAACGAAGGTCATCAAAAGTAAATTCTGTTAAATCCTTTTTTTGTTCTTTAATTACTAACTTAGGGAAAGGGTGTGGTTTCCTATCTAAGTTTTCATTAACTTGTTCTAAGTGTGTCTTATAAATATGAGTATCACCTGTTACTACTGTTAATTCTCCAGGAGTTAAATTAATATCCTCTAGATTACAAATCATATGTGTTAGTAAGGCTCCAGTACAAGTATTCCAATTATTTGCTAAGAAATAATCACTAGATCTAAGATAAATCTGACAATTAAGTGTCTTAGCATTAGTATTAACATAGAATTGATACATCATTAAACAAGAAGGAAGAGATGCTTTATGGGTAGATGCCGGATTCCAAAGAGTAATTAACATTCGGCGACTTGTTGGATCATTCTTAAGAAGATGAAGTAGATTAGCAACCTGGTCAAAACCATTACTACCATCAAGAGGATATTCAGTATGACAATCCTGATAATTACCACCAAAATGGCGGAAATTAAAACCATATGTTTCACCCATATCCCCTTCTGGGTAATGAGGAAGACCTCGCTTATCTAAGAAATCCCGACTCGTATTACCATCCCAGATGTGAATACCTTTTTCTTGAAGAATCTTATTATCAGTTTTACCAGTTAGGTAAAGAGCAAGTTCCTCAAATACGGCACGGAAGAAAATCCGCTTGGTAGTTGAAATAGGAAAAGTATCTGTTAAATCATATTTTTGTTGTGTTCCAAAAACGCTTAATGTACCTGTTCCAGTTCTATCGGCACGCTCTACTCCTTTAACCATAATATCACGCATAATACTAAGATATTGTTCCTCTGGTGAAGAAAAGGGGGTTAAGTGATGCTTAGTCATATACTCATTGGAAGAATAAGTAAGATACCTGAAGTAGATCCCCTTTTCACATTTGAAGGGTGAAATATCTTCTAAGAATAATTTATTATCACTTTCTGGAGGATACACTAAATTATGAGGTGAATATTTGGGAAGGAAAGTATCAAATTTGGTTTCATCTTTCTTTTCATTAAGATATACTTCAGTAATATGCATGCGTTGAATAGGGAGATTATCCATTGCTAATTGATAAATAGTAGAACCACCAATAATGAATACAGTATCAATGTATTTACTATTTGTGGTTTTGCTTTGTAATTCATTATCTAGACTTTGTAGAGTAGTAGTAAGATTATCCCAATTAGAATACACTAGATTATCTTTTAGAGAAGATTTTTGATGAAGTTCCACATTGTTAGTA
>MDSZ01051582.1_pt1 | contig 10774 bp, 18 predicted proteins | sample 811201 | NCBI WGS metagenome assembly MDSZ01 (sample SAMN05326647, study PRJNA326480) | marine metagenome | isolation source: seawater | place: Indian Ocean: North | collected 2010
GAACTTGAAGTCGAGTATATACCATTCGAAGAATTTCAAAAAACTTTAGAATAATTAAAAAAAACACTTGACTCGTATAGTATTTTTTTCGTAAATTAAGGTGGCTATGTCTATTATTATTTGTCCATTTTGGGGAAATTGACTTGGATTACTTACCCAACCACATTAAATATAATGACACATTGTCAGACCTCAAGTACTACTTTAACTGTGGGCTTCAAGTAATACTTTAAGTGACTCCAGATTTGGAGTTCGTCACCCTTACAAAAAATAAAATACCAATCATGACAAAAAGTCAGTTATGACGAAATACGGGTTAGTAAAAAATAAAAGTGTAACATTAGGTCAATCAGGTAGTTCAGGTATGACCCCAACACCCGAACATGGCCACGCCGGGCTATTAATCGTGAATCGGTGAATGTATGACAATATGTCAGAATGCCAAACTCGTGCTTATATTGGCGTGGCTTTTTTTACCTAAGCGAGTTATTATCACCCCCTACCTATGAGGTAAACATAGTATTAACACTTTTATTTTTACCTCGCTTTCGAGGTAAAAAAATATTACATTTTCCTCATGTAACTTAATATATATTAATATGAAATGTTACATAACCAAACCCAATCAAAACAAAAGAATACTTGGATTAACTGGTTTAAATCATGATGCTACTGCTGCACTTATACACGATACCGATATAAGGTTTGCAGGCCATAGTGAACGAAACTCAGAAATAAAAAATGATGAGTTATTAAATCCACAACTACTATCTCAATTACGCCGTTATGGGGATTGGGATACAGTCGTGTGGTTTGAACAGCCTTGGTTAAAGAAATCACGACAACTATGGGCAGGTCAAACTCAAGATACCTTTACTCTTCAGAACCTACCAAGTAAGTATTTAAAACAATTTAATCTTAAACCCAACCATTACATATCTCATCATTTATCACACGCGAGTGCAGCATATTTTACCTCTCCCTATAGAGAGAGTATTGGTGTGATGATTGATGCAATAGGAGAATGGGATACCACCACTATATGGCATATCAGAACAAACCACAATGGGGAAACCCAATTTAAAAAGTTGTGGAATCGTCAATATCCACATTCATTAGGGTTATGGTATAGTGCTATGACACAGAGGTTGGGTTTAAAACCTCAAGAAGATGAATACATACTTATGGGTATGGCAGGATGGGGAACATTAGATACCACATTACAAAAAGAGATACGCGATGAATTCTTCAATGAGGGTATTGTAGAGTTTAAACAAAACCTACACCGAGGATGTATGGATTGGAATCCTAAGTGTTATCCAGATGATGGAAGTGATAAGTGGAAGTTTGATATAGCAGCAAATGTACAAGCGATATGTGAAGAAGAGATACTTAAAGTATTTGAGTTAGCACAATCCATGTTACCCAATATAGATAACTTTGTATATGGTGGTGGAGTTGCATTAAATTGTGTAGCGAATTCCTTATTGGCGAGAAGATATCCCAATATATGGATTATTCCAAATCCCGGTGATGGTGGTTCATCGTTGGGATGTGCTGCATATGTATTGGGTAAACATCTCGATTGGAAGAATACTTTCTTGGGTTATGATATACAAGGAGAATATCCAATTAAGCAAACTTTGAAAAAGCTTCTTAAAGGTGATATCGTTGGTGTGGCGAGTGGTCGAGCGGAGTTTGGTCCTCGAGCGTTAGGTAATCGTTCTTTGTTGGCAGACCCGCGTGGTGATGATATCAAAGATAGAGTTAATAAGATTAAGAAACGACAGGAGTTCAGACCTTTTGCACCTGCAGTACTTGAGGAACACGCACACGAAATATTCGATATGCCAGTTAGGAAGTCTCAGTATATGCAGTTCGTTGCTAAATGTAAACAACCTGATTTATATCCTGCTATATGTCATGTTGATAACACATCACGAGTACAGACTGTTAGTAAGGATGATAACCCTAACTTCTATAATCTAATTAATGAATTTTACAAGAAGACAGGTTGCCCGATGTTACTCAATACCTCACTTAATATAAAGGGTATGCCAATTGTGAATACCCATAATGATGGTATTGGATTTGAAAAACGATATGGAATTAAAGTTTTATAAATAATTAAGTTTCGCACTTTTATCCGATATTTATACTTGAGTGTTATGGTGGTTTGTATGAATCATCATGGGAGAGATACTAATATTACTGGTAGGTGTTATCTATTGGATTTGGATGTTAAACTATTTCAAGAGAAAATAATATGTCATACATAATAGGTGTAGATGTAGATGGAGTATTGAGAGATTTCTCATTAGACCTCTACAAAGTTATAGAAAAGAATTACCCTAAATTTATACGCAAAGGTTCTGATGGAGTTTACTCCGTTGAGGAAACCTCAGTTCATTGGGATTTAGAACATTGTTATCAAGGTACTAATGAAGAGATACAAAAGATATACCGAGAAGAGCACGCCGAAACTATCTTGGGTAATGGAACTGAATTTAAATCAGAGGTAGATTACCTTAGAGAACAAATAGAATTAGGAGAACATAAGTTTGTTTGTATTACATCTCAGGCACCAATATGTAGGTATTGGACATTGAAATGGTTAGGTGATAGGGGATTGAACTTTGAAACAGTTTATTTTAGAAGAGGGAGATTTAAGTGGACTGTACAATGTGATTTTTTAATTGATGATTCACCTGCAAACTATCATTTTTGGAAAAAGAATAGAAAAGATGATAAGGGTTATATGTTGATTAATCAAGCATGGAATCAAGATATCGAGACCCCAAATAGGGTAAATGGTATAGAAGAGGCAATGAATATTATTAATGGTAAATAAGTTAGGTGAATATTTATTTAAACGAATTTGTAGAGACCAAGATAACTTTAGGAAAACAAGACCAAGAAATACAAATGGGTTATACATACAACCAAAAGATTTACAGAGATATGTTTGGGAATATTTCAATATTGGTATAGATGAAGATGGGTTGGAATGTGCTGATGATATTTGGGAAACTAAGATTAATGACCCATTCAATAATTATTGGGATGATTCAGATGGAGAAGAGGTTTGAATGCCATTAAGTAGATTTGGTAGGAGACACGAGAGAACATTTGGAAAAGAAAAAGAGGAGTGGGATGGTGATTTTAGAAAACCACCAAAACCTGATAGTTATTATACGAAAATAAAAGGAATGTGTAGATGGTGTGGTAAGATGATTATCAAAGAAGATGGAACCATCAATGAGAGAAAGAGTTGGCATGAAGATTGTGCTACGGAGTATATGATAATATATCATTCAAGAGAACAAAGAGCACATTTGAGAAAACGAGATAGAGGGAAATGTAATCATTGTGGTGTGATAACAAGAAGATGGGATTGTGACCATATCAGACCATTAGTAGAACAAAAGGGAGTGAAGGCAAAAGATTTAGATTGGAGTTATTATAAGTTAGAGAATCTACAGACATTATGTAAACCTTGTCATAGAAAAAAAACTAACTCAGAGGTTCATCTTAAGAAGAAACGAAAACTTAATTTTAAAGGAACAAAACAATGGCAATAAGAAAACAAATATTAAAAGCAAGTAGATTGCATTTTAAAGCACATATTGAAAAACATCGAATCAATGTAGAGAACTTATTACAGAATACTGTAGGTGTTGCTGAACATCCTGATATTATGGAAACGATAGAAAAAGAGTTAGAGATTATGGCTGAATATGATGATAAGTTAGAAATATTGGATAAATACTTTTTCATGGAATATCCAAAAAAGGAACTTATAAATGAAGGAACTTAAAGCAACTCGTGTACCACCTGGTGATAGGTGGAGTATTGTTAGTGGTGGTGATGATAAAATTTATGCATCACTTACTGAAGTTTTAAATGCTATCTTTATGGAAACTCAAATGACTGAATTCTATATTGATGCACAAAAGGGTGAAGTTCATGTAGAGGATGGTAAAGAGAAACCACCTACTATTAAGAAGTACTCACTTTATGGAGAAGAGTATTAAGTGAATAAATTAGTTAGTGCAATTGCACTATTATTTATTAGTAACATATTCGCATGGTGGCAACTAAATGCTCAGTTCACTAATAGATTTAAGGGTCATTGGTTTTGGAGTTCACCAGAGTGGATGGCCATATTCGGTATACCAATAGGTTATTTATTTTTTTTAGCAACACGATTAAGTTATGAATATTTTGGATTTACTTGGAATATTAGAATGATAGGATTTGGTATAGGAACAGTTGTTTTTGGTATTATGTCCTATTTATTTTTACGAGAGATTCCTACGGTTAAAACCATCATATGTTTATTGTTAGCATTATCAATTATATTAATACAGGTAACTAATGTCATTGGAGAATAACATGAACTTAAACGATTATATAATAGATGTGCCAGATTGGCCAAAAGAAGGTGTTACATTTAAAGATATTACCCCACTATTGGCAAATGCAAATGCACTCAATCATTCCACTTTACTCATGAGGGGATTATTAGAACATAATCCAACTTACATTGTAGGATGTGAAGCAAGAGGGTTTATATTTGGTGCCTATCTTGCAAAGAGAATGGGAGTAGGTTTTGTACCAGTTAGGAAAAAAGGTAAACTTCCACCACCAGTAATCAGTAAAGATTATGAATTAGAATATGGTACTGATACATTAGAGATTAAACCTGGTGAGGGTTCGGTAGTAATTGTGGATGATGTATATGCGACAGGTGGTACTGCAAAAGCCACACGAGAATTATGTCAAGAAGCTGGATACGATGTAGTGGATGAAGTCTATTTAATCAATTTAAGTTTTTTGAATAGTGATAAAGTAAAATCAGTATTAAAATATGACTAATGTTATCACGAGAGTTTTTAACAGAACGAGGTTATTGTTGTGGACACGGATGTTTGATGTGTCCATACGAACCTAAACATATAAAGGGTAATACTAAACTTATGGGTAAAATAGAAAACATTCTTTTTGTATCTGCACTTGAAGTAGAAACACAAGGACAATTAGAACCATATAATATATTATATACTGGTGTTGGTAAGGTCAATGCCACATTTGCACTTACACAGAAGTTTGGTAAGTTTGGTAGTTATATTCCATACGATTTAGTAATCAACTATGGAACTGCTGGAAGTCGTAAATATAAACAAGGTGAGTTAGTGGATTGTACAAAGTTTGTACAGAGAGATATGGATGTTACTGGTCTTGGATTTTTAAAAGGTGAAACTCCATTCGAACAAGACCCACCAGTTATTATTCAACCACAACATATAGAGTTCAATCCTATAGGTAAAAATGCAACTTGTGGTAGTGGAGATAGTTTTGTAGAGGATAAGACTAATTATTATGGTGAGGTTGTAGATATGGAAGCATATGCTTTAGCAAAGGTTTGTTATTTATATGATATTCCTTTTATATCTTTTAAGTATATATCAGATGGTGCAGATGGAGATGCGGGTACTGATTGGGATGAAAATGTAAGTAAAGGTATTGTTGAATTTAAAACATTAGTTCTTGATAAATTAAATGAAACTTAAAGATGATGTAATATATAATAAACCTGATAATAGTGTAATGGTTAGGACAGATGGTGATTTAATTTATATTATCTGTCATAAGGAATCTCAGCAAAAAAAAGTAGTAGAGAAAATGACTACTGATAATTGTTTGTTGGAAAGTTATGAGCCATGGGAAGATGAAAAGGTTATATTAACATTTAGGGTGTTGGATGATTACGAAGTAAAACCTGATTTAAATTAATGTTTATAAATCACGAGTATAAATTTATATTTATTCATATACCAAAAAATGCTGGAACGAGTATTCGTAATTCTTTTGATACACAAGGATATGATAAAAAGGTAGTCCGAAAAAGATATCCTCACGATAGTTGCAATGTAATAAAACGATATTGCCGTGATAGTGTTTGGAATTCGTTTTTTAAATTTGCAGTAGTAAGAAATCCATATGATAGGATGGTTAGTTATTATCACTTTCACAAATCTCCACAATATCAGTTTAAAGCAACTGCACAGAAAATGGATTTTACCACTTGGTTATATGAAGGGTTAGATTCTAATTTAACAAAACTACAATCTGAATATTTAAATGAAAAAATTGATTTGATAGGTCGTTACGAATCCCTACAAGATAGTTTTGATTTGTTTTGTGAAAAGATTAATATAGATAAATATCAATTACCAATGTGGAATTTATCGAGACATGAACCATATCAAAAGTATTATACAGATAAAACATATGAACTTGTTTATAATCTATTTGAAAAAGATTTTATTATTTACGATTATACAAAATAATACTTGACTTGTATTATATTTTATACTTATATTGCAAGTATGAATGAATGTAAAAAATGTGGAATTGAGATGGATACCCACCGAATCCATCTTGGATATACTGAATGTATAGAATGTTCTGAAACAGAGAAATATTCTGCACATCAAGTTTACCCACATAAAACAGGTGGTTATGTTCAACCAGTCAAATCAGATACTAAAAAGAATTTACAAAGAATGGATAGGCGTTCTACGGGTAGTGGTAGAGTTGCAAAAGGAATTGTTTCCGATAAAAGTTGGGACAGGTGGTTGAAACAATATGAGGAAAGTAAGAACAACCCCAAACCTAAACGAAAGGTTGTGTGGAAAACACCAACTGTCAATTACCTTAGCATGAGTGAATCTGAATCAATGGTTAAACAGTATTATAATGATTGGGGATATCAGCCAACATTAGATTATTGTAAAGAGTTGTATTTAGATGATAAGATATCTATGGTTATGAAGAATCAACTTACCAATATGATTACCGACCAACAGATGTTACCAAAGAGATTACGAAAATGGGTACAAAAAATAAATTAAAAAAAGTAAAAAAAACACTTGACTTATATATAAAAAAAGCCGTATATTAAGGTATGAAAAATGAGGAAAAAATAATGGATTCAAAACTAAAACATTTTAACCCAATGGCACTTCGTGAAAAATATAGTGCTAAAAACCTATCTAAAAATACAAACCCTTTCAGTTCTTTTTGGGCTGATACTGAGTGGGATACTCGTAGAAGTGAGTTCATTGATGATGAACCAGTCAAGAAAGGTGCTGACCATGTACAATTGGCATCTTATCGTAGAGCAATATCTAACTTTGTTACTATTGTAACAAGTCGTTCTGATATAAATGTTAAATTTCAAACTCGTGGTGATTCATATACAGATGGTAAAACAGTTGTTATAGGTTCCAAGATTGATGAGAAAAACTTTGACCCAGTTGTTGGGTTAGCACTTCATGAGGGTTCTCATATTAAACTTTCAGATTTTGATTTCTTAAGAAATCTTGAACAAAATACACCTGAAGAACTTTTTGTATTAGGTGAGAAGAAAGGTTTTGATAGATTTGATATTCTTGGACATCTTAAAAATTTATTGAACTATGTAGAAGATAGAAGAATTGATTATTATGTGTTCTCAAATTCACCTGGTTATAAAGGTTATTATCATTCAATGTATGATAAGTATTTTCACTCTAAAGTTGTTGATAAAGCACTTAAAACAAATGAGTATACTGATTTAGATTGGGATTCATACATTTTCAGAATCTTAAATCTAACTAATGAAAATCGTAGATTAGATGTACTACCTGGTCTTGATAAAATATACAGACTAATTTTTAGTAATATCAAGAAAATGAATTCTACTGAAGAAGCATATAAAGTTGCAACTCAAGTATACAAACTTATTCTTGATTGTTTGGCTGATGGTAAAGAGGTTACTGATGAATTCGGTGATACAAAAAATCAACCTGTTACTGGTGATAATCCACAACTTGAGGGTTCTGGTGAAGGTTCTGAGGGTGGTAATGAAGATGGTGAACAAATTCCAGGTAAGGTTGAAGAACTTACTAATAATCAAAAAAGACAACTTAGTAAACAATTTTCAAAACAAAAAGATTTTGTAAATGGTGATACTAAAAAACAAGGTACTCTCACTAAAAAAGATAATCAAATTGTTAAAACTATGGAAGAAGCTGGTGTTGAAAAAGTTAATACAGGTGAGGGTGTTGGTGAAGTTTGGGATAATAAACAAGGTAGATATGTTGCAGGTAAAGGTGTTGCTTGTATCTATGTAAAAAAACTTACTCAAACTATGATTGATGAAAATATGTTCCCATCAGTACTAACTACTTGGACAAGAGGTTATGAAGATGCTATTATTAAGGGTGTTAAACTTGGTAGTAAGTTAGGTCGTAAGTTACAAGTTCGTGGAGAATCTCGTGATTTAAAATGGAACAGATTAGATTCTGGTCGTATTGATAAGAGATTAATTGCTGAATTAGGTTTTGGTAATGATAGAGTTTTTCAACAAACATTTGTTGAATCTTATTCAGATGCGTTCTTACATATCTCAGTTGATGCTAGTGGTTCTATGGGTGGGGATAAATGGTTCAATACAATGGTATCAGTTGTTGCTATTTGTAAGGCAGTTGACATGATTTCAAATGTGGATGTGGTTGTTAGTTTTAGAAGTACTCACAATACAAATCGTAGTTATGGTAGAAATTCAGATACGCTTCCTTTAATTTTAATTGGTTATGATTCTCGTACTGATAGTTTTATGAAAGTTAGAAATATGTTTAAAAATATTCACCCTGGCGGAACAACACCAGAAGGTTTATGTTTTGAAGCAATACTGAAAGATATTGTTCCTACATCAAGAAATCGTGATTCATACTTCTTAAATTTTTCAGATGGAATGCCAATGTTTAATAACAATGAAATTAGTTACAATCATGGCCAGGCATTAATTCATACTAACAAACAAGTTAAAGCTATTCGTAAAATGGGTGTTAAGGTTTTATCTTATTTTGTTAGTGATTCAAGCTACAGTTCTGATAGCGAGAAATCAAACTTTAAGAAAATGTATGGTAATGATGCTCAATATATTGATGTTCAAAATGTTTTACAAGTTGCTAAAACAATGAACAAAAAGTTCTTGGAAAAGTGATAAAGTGGTTATTAAAAAAATGGTTCGGAAATACTCCAGTCTGTCCTTGTGGCTGGAGTATGAAACCAAAAGATGAAAACCAATATATTATTTATTCTTGGAAATGTGTTTGGGTATATTGTGATTGGGAATGCTTTGAAGATGACAAAGGTAAACTTCATTGGTGGCAGAAAAGTAATTAATTAAATATATAATAACATGGGGCTGTAGCTCAGTTGGGAGAGCACCACACTTGCACTGTGGGGGTCGCAGGTTCGAACCCTGTCAGCTCCACTCCTAAAAAATGAATATAAAAGAATATAGAGAAACGGAAAATAATAAAAGTGGTGGCACGGAGTTATTCATGTCAGAATATCCACTATACTGTCAATATATGTTGGATATACATGAACAATATGGTCATTTAGATTATCATGGCCCAAATCCAGTCGGTGCACATTTTAAGTTTTATCATTCACAAGTTAAGAAAATTTTAGAACAAAAACTACAGCATGTTATTGAGTATGGTGCGGGATTTACTACATTGTTACTTCATAAGATTAAGCATACAGTAGATTGGAATTTTGAATACTACTCTTATGAAAATATTAAAGTATATTATGATAGATTGAAAGAACTTGGATTTGACCCAGACAATTGTATGGAATATGTAGAATGTTATACTGATGATAAAACAGAACCTGATTGGAATTCAGTTATATATAAACATGATTTAGAAAAACACAAGAATGTAGATTTAGTTATCATAGATGGGCCAGGAAAATTCTTTGATGGGCCTGATGGTGTGATGTTGACCACTTCTTGGAAAACAGATAAAATGGGAACGACAGGTAATTATAAGATATTAGCTGATTATGTAGGTAGGGATTTTGATTTATCTATTGATGGTAGACCAGGTGTAAGGGAGTATTATACTCAATATTTTAAGAAAAAATATGGTAATAACCACGATTATGGGCCTAATTTTACGACTTTTTTTAAAAAAAATGAAAAAAACACTTGACTTATATAGTAAAAAAGCCGTATATTAAGGTATGAAAAATGAGAAAAAAATAAAGGATTTGAAAGTGAAAACAATTTTTGAAGAAATACAAAAAGATATGGATGAATTTTTTGCTGAAATGGATAAAATAGTTTACCCAAATAAGGAGAAAAAGTAATGACTAAAAAAGAAATATTAGTAGAATTAGAAATAATTGAAGCAGAACTCGATGATGCTATCATTCAGATGCCAGAGTACAACGCAAATTCAGATGCTCGTGTATCAATAGATTCTGCATTAGATAGTTTATACTCTTTAAAAGATACTTTAGAAAACTCAGAATTAACAATAGAGGAAAAATAATTATGAATTGGAAATTAATTGGTTATAGAATAGCAGAGTTTTTAACTTGTAGTTTAATATTTGCTACATTTTATTTTTGGATGGTATTAGTTAATGTTTAAAAATAATTTAAAAAAAGTGAAAAAAACACTTGACTCGTATAGGCAAAAAGCCTTATATTAAGGTATCGAAAATAAAGAAAAAATAAAGAAAACAAAAGGAAAATAAATATGAATAAATCACTAATCGTAAAAGTAGAAAAATCTGGTAATCGTTTCAACGCATGGGATGCCGATGGAAACAAACATACCTCATCAATTTCAATATCAGCTCGTAAACGAGCTTTTGAAAAGGGTATGGCTCTTGAACAGAGAGTTAATAAATCTGGTAAAACC
>MDSZ01067837.1_pt1 | contig 10774 bp, 13 predicted proteins | sample 811201 | NCBI WGS metagenome assembly MDSZ01 (sample SAMN05326647, study PRJNA326480) | marine metagenome | isolation source: seawater | place: Indian Ocean: North | collected 2010
AAACCTTTGACGACTATCCAATCTTGTACTCTATTTTAAGGAAATTTCCATATAAAACAAATGTTGCCATAATGACTGTCGGTCCAAGTACGAAAATTGGTAATCACACAGACAATGAAGGTGGATGGAGATATCAAATGTGCCTAGACGACGGTGGCGGTGATAGGAGTGGTATGTACGTGTTTAATTTAGAAAGCAAACAACAAGAACTTATGACTTGGAAATCAGGTGAGGCCTTTGTGTTTCAACCCGACATCCAGTTACACAATGGATTCAATGACAATCCAGGGCCAAGAACGACATTGCTAATTGACTTTTTCAAAGAATCAGAGTATACTAAAGAAAAGTTTGAAAAATATTACCAGCATTATTCAAAGTGTTTTGAAGGTCTGGAAAACTTGGTTGATACATATGAGTCAAGAAAGCAAAAAACCTAGGATATTCATAACTGGGCACACCAGAGGCATAGGCAAGGCCATATTTAATCTCTTTAAATCTAAAAATTTCTTTTGTTATGGTGTTTCCAAATCAACTGGACTAGACATAGATAAAGATTGTGATGTCATTGTACAGCAAATGGCAAATTTCAAATATATTGTTTTGAACGCATATGAAAAAGACAGTCAACTCCGAATGTTGAAGATGATAATTGAAAAATACCAGGATGACGAAAAGAAAATTGCTGTGATTACAAGCACATCTGGCACAAGAGCAGGTATGGACAGTAGCCTGAAACACCAGGAATACAATTGGTACTGTAAAAATAAGAAAGCCTTGATACAATACATAGAAAAAGTTCAGCAGGATCTGTTCGATAAACCGATTAAGATTTATGATGTGTGTCCAGATACTGTGCAGACCGACATGAGTAAGGGTTTGTGGGAAGAATATCCGAAACTCGATGCCGACGAAGTGGCTGAATGTGTGAACATGTGTTTTACAAAGTCTTACAATATAAACAAGATTGTTTTACAAAAACATGCAAATTAGAAATTGGGACAGAGAAAAGGACTATGACACATTAGTTTCCTGGTGGAAACAGTGGGAATTTGGGGTAGTGCCAAAAGAGTGCCTACCGCCCGATGGCATAGTGGTGGAAATAGATGGAAAGCCAATATGTGCAGGTGGATTATATATAGGTGTTGGCACACAGTTTGCTTTTATGGAATGGATCGTGACAGATAAAAATGCCAGCGCCAAAGACACTCACAGATGTTTAAAAAAATGTATTGATAGCATTGTAGAATTGGCGGTCGAAAAGGGCATGAAACTAGTTTACACTGCAACCAAAGAACAGGCACTGCACAAAAGATACACAAAATACCACAATATGGTGCTTACGGAAAGCAACGTGAAGACTTTCCTGCGTGATCTCGATGGCTCCTATTCTAATGATTTAACTTGGATATCTGACGATGAGCAGATTGATAACCGTAATAAATAAGCATAAGGAGTACATTTAAATGGCAACAAAACAAGAAGTCGCGGACTACATCAACGAAAATTACGAGTCAGTTTGGACAGCAGAAGAAGAAGCAAAAGTTGACGCTATGCTGACACCTGAACTTGCAACAATATTGATAAAATTAGTTGGCGATGTTAGTTTCTTGACTGAAGTAAGAGACAACGCATCAAACAACGACTAGGAATGGCATATAAAATAAACAACACTTTTGGAACATTGTTGGTCACTCTGGCCGACGGCACTATTGATACTGCAACAACAGATCTTACACTGATTGGTAAAGGCTATGCAGGATTCGGTGAAAAACTGAATGAAAATTTAGTCAAACTTCTAGAAAATTTTAATAACACATCAGCACCTAACAATAAAGTGCAGGGACAGATGTGGTATGACAAAACAAACAACCAAATAAATGTGTACACAGGATCAAAATTCAAACCAATTGGTTCACCTACTAATTCTGCAACAGCGCCGACTAACGCTGTGCTTGGGGACATGTGGTTTGACACAACAAATACTCAACTTTATGTATACACAGGATCAGCATGGACACTAATTGGACCAACAACTGTGTCAGGATCAGGTGTCACTCAGGTAATAACAGAATCACCTGAAGACAATACAGGCGTTAAGAGGTCAATCCTCAAGTTGGTCAGCAATGACGTTGTTGTGGGTGTGGTATCCAACCTTGCATTCACACCAAGTTCTACAGAAACGTTGGGTGCGGCATTAATATCAGCAGGGTTCTCAACAGTGGCTCAAGGTATACAATTATCATCTGCGGTTGCATCGGTCAAGTTTCGAGGCACTGCAACAGATTCAGATGCACTTGGGGGTGTTGCGGCGGCAAACTATCTAAGATCTGATTCGGCAGACACTACAAATTCACGTTTGACAATCCAATCGGATGACGGTATACGTATTGGTGCAGGAAATGACATCACAATGACCATGTCAAGTGATGATTTCACAATCGCTCAGACAACACAAGACAAAGATATAATATTCACTGTCAATGATGGTGGTACAACAAAAGAAGCATTACGAATCAAAGGTTCAACAGGAAGAATTGAACATTTAAGGGTTGGCGACTTGACTGTTGACGGAACAAACACGATAGTCAACACCAACACACTTTCTGTAGAAGACAACATAATTGAACTAAACAGGAATATTTCTTCAAACTCAGGAATGCCTAACCACACAGGATTAAAAGTCAACAGGGGTGCCACATCATCGGCAACAGAACAGAATTTATATTGGGTGTGGGACGAAACATTCGCTGATGACGGAACTACGATACATGGAAATGCAGGAGGTGCCTGGACAGCATTCAGAGCCACTGACGGAGATACAGAACTAGAGGCACCAACGTTGGTTGATGTCAGAGCAAATATTGTACATGCAACATCAACATCGGCGCAGTACGCGGACTTGGCAGAACGTTATGAGGCAGATTGCCAACTACAGATAGGAGATGTTGTAATACTAGGTGGTAACGCTGAAGTGACCAAGTGTACAAAAGAATTAGATGATGCAGTATTTGGAGTTGTGTCTGAGAGTCCGGCTTTTTTAATGAACGCTAATGCTGGAAACAATGATACTCATCCGATGATTGCACTAAAAGGGCGTGTATTAGTAAAATTACAAGGCAAAGGAGAGGCAGGTGATCGTGTAGTTTCTGCTGGAAATGGTGAAGCCAGAGTGGCCAGCACTGAAGAATGTACAGCATTTAATACGCTGGGCAGGTTAATTAAGCATAAATATAATGAAGAAACAGCACTTACAGAGTGCGTGATAGGAGTGAAATAAATTTATGGCATATTCATCAGGTGATACAATACTAGACGACGAGTACAATGTTTTCGTTAGCAACTCCAGTTCACCGTTTGGTTACAACCATATCGCGGGCACAGGTTCTGGCGAATACGGACTAGGCCAAACAGAATTAGCAACTGTAACAGGCGGAGCCACTACAATCACAGCAACACAATGGAATTCATTACTAACAGGTATAGACAATATAGCAAATCACACCAATGTTTCAGTCACAGCGAGAACACAGGTTGAAGCGGGTGACACAATAGCAATCAAAAGTGCTGTTGCAACAGACTTGGCGGCATTGGCGACAGCGGTAGCGGCAGGATCAACTTCTGCAACTGCTCTTGGCACAAACGCAGTTGGGTCAAGCACGAGTGCATCAACGTACAACACATCAGCAACCATTGAGAGATCAGTAACTTTTGCAAACGCAGACAAGATGAGACACTTCTTCAACGCAGGTGGCAAGATCAGGATTGACCCAAGTGTTGTTACAGGTATTGACGGCGACAAGGACACAGTGTTCAATGACCTAACAGTCACCGCAACGGGCAACCTAGACATCGGTGCACAGGCATCAACAAGATCGGGTTCAGGCGAGACACTTACAACTAACGGTCTGGCAAATGGTTTCCATGATCTCGGCACAGGCTACACAACAATATTGAAATTGACTTCAGACAACTCCGGATACACTTCTAACACAGTTGAGTACTTTGCAAAACTTAATGCGTCAGTAGGTTCAGCGACAGTGATTACAATCAAGATGGTTGCCACGGACGCGGCGGCAGATACCACTTTCACTTCACCAAACACGTCTGGTGTTCCAGCAAATCCAAACGAAGCACCTAAGATCACTTTGGCGCTTATCGAAGTGTTTCCAAACAACACACAGGGACTGTCAGCAAACATTCAATCGGCATCTAACGCAGAAGTCAGCAACTCGGTATCATAATAAATTAATTTTAACCAGGTTGCAATACCACCATAATTACAGTATAATTAGATTATGGATATTGGCTCCCTAAAAAAGGAATCTGACCTTTCATACAACATTGCGGTTGCGAAACGCAACGCTTTGGAAAAGGCACAATCAAGGATGATTGTTGTTTACAATGAACACATCTTCCGAGCGGATTCACAAACAATCAACCTAGTGAAAACTTTGAGTGATAGTGGTACTTCACCATTTTATTTGCTAGACACCAACAGCAATCCTGTCGAGATAACCAAACCAAAAGACTTCCTTCAGGTGTTAATAGAAAGAAACCAGGAGGCCATTAGATCATATCACCAAATGTCAAAAACGTTTGAAAAAAGAGATGACTAAAGGCATATTATTATTCTGTTTCGACACCGCTGATACCAAATATCACAAAATTTTAGAGCGTTGCGTGTGTCTTATCAATAAGAACATCGGTCTTGAAATCACGGTTGTGACCAACATGGAGACCTTCAAAAAAATTAAACCGTTAGGTTTTATCAATTACAAACTGATCGATCATGAGAAAGGCAACACCAAACTTGGAAAAGAATGGAATAATGTTGACAGGCACATGGCATATGAGTTGAGTCCTTACGATATCACACTAGTGATGGACATTGATTATTTTTGTTTTTCAGATACCTTATTGCAGTTCATGGATACAAACTATGACTTCCTTATTCCAGACCAAGTGCATGACCTTACAGACCGTAATACGTTTAATGCGAGGAAGTGGAGCATGATTCCCATGGTATGGGCCACAGTCTTCATATTCAAAAAGACAGGTAGGGTAAAAAAACTTTTTGACACAATAAAATATGTCAAAAGTTATTATCGTTACTTCAATGACATGTATAGGATAACGTCTAAAAATTTTAGAAATGATTATGTGTTTGCCATTGCCCTGCAACAATTGAATGGATTTCAAGATTACAATGTTTTTCCATTTGCATTATCAACCTTGCCTCCAGATTGTGATATACTAAGGGTAGAGGACAACGGAATAGTATGGAAATGTCAAGATCAAATTAATTTCATTCAAAATCAGGACGTGCATATTCTCAATAAGGAGTTTAAACATGTCTAAAGGATTTTTATGGTTCGCCCAAAACAATGATAAAACAGATTATGTTGATCTGTCTATTAAATTGGCAAAAACAATCAAGCGTTGGAACAAAAACAATAAAATCTGTGTTGTGACAGATGCGGAAAGTAAATTTGAAAACGATAATGTGGACGTTGTCAAAGTGCTACGACAAGACCACAGTGCCGATCATGATATAAAATGGGCAAACGAGTGTCAGGCCTTTGAACTTACACCATTCAAACACACGATCAAAATCGAGGCCGACATGGTATGGACACTAAACACTGATTGGTGGTGGTATCATTTGTGGCAACACGATTTGGTGTTCAGCGTCAATTGTAGAGATTACAGAGATAACATTGTTGAAAAAACACCTTATAGGGATATTTTCGTTAGGAACCAGTTGCCTAATATATACAGTGCTTTGATATACTTTAGGAAGAGCAAGAAAGCACAAAAATTTTTCAACCTAGCAAAAACCATAGTAGAAAACTGGAACGAAGTCAAGACCAAAATGTTAGTCTCATGTCATGACAAATATCCAAGCACAGATGTCGTGTTTGCTTTGGCCTATCGGATAATGGATCCAACGTTCAGTGGACTTATCGACTATGAATGGTTCAAGTTCATCCATCACAAACCAGCCGTGCATAATCTACAGAGGATGAAAAATCATAATGACTACCTGTATCCAAACAAGGTGGGCGATGCACTGTATTTGGGAGAAAGGCGTGTCAGTAGGATATGGCACTATCATGAAAAGGAGTTGAATGCCAGGATTTTTTGAAGCGATGGCTAATTTGCCAAAAAGGAAACCCAAAGTTCACACGGTTACCATACAAGGTCAGAGTGTCGTCGTGACCCTAGAGAAAAAACTAGAGGTGATGAAACATGGCGAGTCAGCGTACATCTGGAAGACCCCAACCGAATTTGTGTTGAAACCAAGGCCTAAGTCAAAAACTGCATATCCAGTTCTGGTAGACGTTGCAAAAGGTTACCACTTCCAGGACAATGACATACATTGGCCCAACGAGATAGGAGAGAAAGGCAAAGCATGGCTAATACAATCCGAGTAAGTGATCTTGATTTTGTTTACATCAGTTACATGGAGCCCAACAAGGAAGAAAATTGGGCCGACCTAAAAAATAAGGTTCCATGGGCTAAACGTATTGATGGTGTCAAGGGTTTTGACTCTGCTCACAAGGCGGCGGCTGACACTGCCGAAACTGATTTCTTCATTTCCGTTGATGGTGATAACATCATAGATGAAAGATTTTTACTAGAAACTTTGGATTTCGAAAAGACCGACAGGAAAGCGGTGCATAGATGGAGGGCCAAGAACAGCATAAACAATCTGGTTTATGGAAATGGGGGACTAGTTGGTTGGGATAAAGAAACTTGTCTCAACATGCACACACATGAAAACGCTAAAAATAAAAAAGCCGAGATAGATTTTTGTTGGACTGTGAAACACGAGAACCTGCACAACTGTTATTCGACCAGCGTGATCCACAGCCAACCTTTCCAGGCCTGGATAGCAGGATACAGAGAGGGCGTGAAAATGAGCCTGAATCAGGGAGAACACATCAGGCCTGAACACTTCCTAAAAAATATTTGGGCACCAAATCTCAGGGTGCTTTCCACATGGATGACAGTGGGAGCAGATGTGGAAAATGGAAAGTACGCCATGCTGGGAGCAAGAATGGGTTGCTATTCAACCACTGTGGACGGCAACGAATGGATACAGATCAGGGACCTAGATAAAATGTTGGACCTGTACGAGAACGCCGTGGTGCACGAATCCATAGATGAAGACCTTAAACTGTACGGAGAGAGCATCCGACAAAGGATCGATCTGCCTGTGGCCGAACTGGACGAGTACCAGAGCAGGTTTATCAAGTATGTGTATCCACCACACATCAATAGAGGAGTGCAAGACCGTGAGTACAAGTGATTACAAGAAGGCCGCTGTCGATGCCAAGGATAAACTGGACAAAGTTTCACCAACCATGTGCCTGGCCAAGTGGAACCAGACGTCACTACACCTGCCAACAGGACTTACCAATTCCTGTTATCATCCACCTCTGCACAAGATCGACGCAAGGCAACTGGAACGCAATCCAGCGGCACTGCACAACACCACAGAAAAACTAGAACAAAGATTCAAGATGCTACAAGGCGAACGTCCTGAAGGATGTTCATACTGCTGGAAACTGGAGGACGCGGGCGAGATGAGTGACAGGCACTATCGTTCAGGTGAACCATGGGCCATGCAGGACTTTGAGCAGATTAGACAAAATCCAATGACGACAAGTTGGACACCGAGGTACGTGGAGGTAAACTTCAACAACGCTTGTAATTTCAAGTGCAGTTATTGTTCTCCACAGTTCTCAACAACGTGGGGCAAGGAGATTGAAAGGTATGGCCAATATCCCACATCTCCTCCCCACAATGCACCAGAGCACTTCCAGGGCAGAAGGCGTCCGATACCCAACAGGGAGGAAAATCCCTACGTGACAGCGTTCTGGAGATGGTGGCCCACACTTTACAAGAATTTGAAACACTTCAGGATGACAGGCGGTGAGCCCATGATGGACGTGAACACCTACAAGGTCTTCCAGTACATAATTGATCATCCAAAGGATGACCTGCATCTAAATGTGACAAGCAATATGTGTCCACCAGATAAGAAGTTGAAAGAGAAGTATTTCAACATGGCACAGGAAATTTGTATGCAGGAGAAAGTTGAACACATGATGCAGTTTGTGAGTGTTGACGCCTTTGGAAAACGTGCAGAGTACATACGTGATGGATTGAATTTTGACTACATGATGGACAACGTGGAAGAATTCTTGGATCGTATCCCATCACGTAATTCTATAACCTTCATTTGCACCTACAACAATCTAAGTATCACAAGCATGGACAAACTGCTGGAGAAGATATTAGAACTTCGCAGGAGGTACAGTAAAACCTACCAGCGAGTATGGTTCGACGTGCCTCTGCTACGCCAACCCGCATGGCAACAGATAACCATGCTACCTGAGTCATATCAGATGATTCATGAAGCAAATATAGAATACATGAAAGAAAATACTGCGGAGACCAACGGATTACACATATTCAAGGACTTTGAGATCCAGAAGATGCAACGGAACCTCGCTTATTGGCGCAAAAACGCTGACGCTAGTACGCAAAATAAAAAAAACTTTTACGCATTTTTTAACGAACACGATCGCAGACGTCTCACAAGGTTCTTGAACACGTTTCCTGAGATGGAAGAATTCTGGGAGGAGTGCAGGAATGCTTAACAGAACAATAGCACACGGTTGCAGTTTCACCCGATACGGATGGCCATGCTGGCCTAAGTTCGTGCCTTGGTTCAATGGTGGTATCACTATGTTAAACAAAGGTAGGTCCGGCAGTGGAAACGAAACAATAGCACGTGCGGTGATCAACAGTGCTATGAAGCATAAGAATATAGATCACATCTACATAATGTGGTCTGGTACTGATAGGTATGAAGTGATAACAAAAGACAAGGGCGAGGACGAAGTCAAGGGTCGAGTAACCTACTATGTGTGGGATGAAGATTTCCAATGGAGCACATGGTACGGGGGACACCCTGAAAAAGATAAGCATGACTATTATAGAAGGCACTTTTGGGACGAAGAACATCAATATTACAGAACACTTGAACACATACACAGGACGCAGATGTTTTTAGATAACAGACAGATACCCTACACAATGATGGTGTTTAACAAGAACGTTTTCAGAGATAAATTTTACAGCGAGAGTGAACGTGCTCTCTATAACCAAATTGATTGGAAAAAATTCCTTTTCTACAAAGATAGATGTGGTCTTTGGGAGTTTGCGGAAGAAAACTATAAGGAATATTACGTGCCTGGAGAATCTCATCCGCCACCTATAGCACACTATCATTGGGTCAAAGACGTGATGTTTAAAAGTGACATACTTTGTCCAGAAAATGAGTACAACAAATTAAAAAATTATTTTAAGGGAAAAGATGCAAGATTTTGAATATAAGAAACAGATATTAGATACAAAAAGTGCAAGTTTTTGTGGCGCCAAATGGTATAACGCAACAATATGGCTAGGCAGTGGGATGACCACAAGTTGCCACCATCCGCTTCCGCACAAGATTGATCTAGAAGAAATAAAAACTAATCCTAGTGCAATCCATAACACAAAGCAAAAAAAAGAACAACGTAGACAGATGCAGTGTGGTGAAAGACCTAAGGGTTGCGAATATTGTTGGAAGATAGAGGACATAGGCAGAGATGCCATAAGTGATAGAGTGTACAAATCAAAAATATTCAAAGACTCTCATCTCAATGAAGCCTATAGGTCCGATCACAACGTTGACTGGAATCTTAAAACCCTTGAAATTGCCTTTGACAGAACATGCCAATTTGCCTGTACATACTGCAATCCTGCATTCAGTTCAACCTGGGCCAACAATATAAAACAACAAGGTCCATACACTGGACTCACATCAGATGGAAGGAACCATTATACTCACAGTCACGAGAGTGCAGAACCATATAAAAAGGACGAAACAAATCCTTACGTTGAGGCATTTTACAAATGGTGGGAGACTGACCTTCACAAGAGCCTAGACGAGTTGAGGATAACAGGTGGTGAGCCTATGATGTCACCTAATCTATGGAGATTGCTAGATTGGATAGAGTCTCAGGGTGGCAAAATGAATCCAAAGATGCGTATCGCAATCAATTCTAATCTTGGTGCAAAACAAAGTATCATAGATAGATTCAAAGCAAAATTGAAAAACTTCAGGAATTTTCATTTGTACACCAGTTGTGAAGCAACATTTCAACAGGCAGAATACATCAGAGACGGATTGAATTATGGTGACTGGTTTAGTCAGGTGTTGCACATGATGGTAGATAAAGTGCCGTCTGAGATACACAACATGGCAACAATAAACGCACTATGTTTGGAATCGTTGCCGGAGTTTTTAGAGAAGATCATTTGGTTTAAAAATGCAGGCAAAGTTTACGGCCCTACGATAAATTACACACTTAATATTTTAAGGTTCCCTAGTTTTCAATCACCACTTGTTCTACCAGACGACCTAAGAAATAAATTTAAACTGGACTTGGTAAGGTTTTTAAATAACAACGAAAAACACTTGGAACAAATGGAAATCAATCAAACACAAAGGCTTATAGATTACTTGGATGTTGTGAAAACACCACATGCGGGTGCGGCCGAACAAAGCAAACTACAGAAAGACTTCAAAGAGTTTTACAGTCAATACGACAAAAGGACTGGCAAGAACTTTGAAAAAACTTTCCCAATAATAGGAGAATGGTACCGTGGCATATGAGTACGGGGCGAAAGAGCCCGAGAAACTTAAAATAAAAGACAT
>MDSZ01043263.1_pt1 | contig 10773 bp, 10 predicted proteins | sample 811201 | NCBI WGS metagenome assembly MDSZ01 (sample SAMN05326647, study PRJNA326480) | marine metagenome | isolation source: seawater | place: Indian Ocean: North | collected 2010
ACGGCTGGGCGACTTCAGCGCCTCGCCGGGCATGGTGTCCGAAGGTTTCACCCTGTTCCGCGCCCATGGCCTGACAAAGACCGGCGCGGGCGGCGGCGTCGCCGAAGAGGACATTCTCGTTCATCGCGTGCCGCTCGACCGCATCGCCGATCATGTCGCCGACTGGCGCGCACAGGGCTATGCGATGGACGTGAAGCTGCTGCTGCTTCTGGGAGCCGGCATGGTCGCGTGAGGACGCGCCCTCACGGCACCCGATACCAGTCCGCGACCCGGTCCAACGCCAGCGTCAGCACCAGCTTGCCAGCGCGGCTGGGCCAGCAGAGCGCCTTTTCCGCCGCCGCCAGCCCTTCGCCCGCGCAAGCGACGCGCCAGAGAATGTCGGCCAGTCCCGGCCCCGCCGCCCGGATCGCGCCATCGAACCGTTCGCGCGCTGCCATTTGCGCCAGCGTGGGATCAGAAGGCCGGCTTGGCCCTCGCCACCCGCCATCCCGCGCCGCCGCGTCCCAGCGCATCGTGACCCGCGCACCCAGCCCCGCCCGCTCCCAGTCGTTTCGCAACATATCGCCCGCAATGAAATGCCGCTCGCTCAGCCGCCCGCGCGACCGCAGCCAGGCGAGCGGCGATTCGCCCATATGCACCAGCACCGATTGACGAACCCCCTCAGGATCCTCGATCATCTGTTGGACATGGCTGGCCATCGACATCTCCCTCGCTTCGGACTTCAAGGCGATTGGACTTGCCATGGGGGATAATCTGTAGGAAAGGGGAAACCAAATAGGTTATACGGAACAGTGCCATGATCACCCGCATCCGTGAAGTCCGCAAGGCGAAGGGACTGACGCTCGAACAGGTGGGCGCGCTCTGCGATCCGCCGACCACGGCGCAGACCATCGGGCGGCTGGAAACCGGCACCCGCACGGTTTCGGTCAATTGGCTCAACCGCATCGCCCTGGCGCTGGGCGTCACCAGCGCCGAACTGGTCGCCCTGCCGGGCCATAGCGAAATCGCCGTGGCGGCATTGCTAGGCCCCGACGGCGTGCGCGCCCCGACCCGGCCGCTCGCTTTCCCCCCGCCGATCGCGTCCGATGGCATGGTCGGCGTGCATGTCGGCGCCAGCATCGGCGATTATCGCGCCGGCGACGCGATCTGGTGTCGCCGCATCGCCCCGCCGGACTATGGCGCTGCGCTCAACCGCGACATATTGCTGCCGCGCCCGGCGGGCCGTTTCCTGTTCGGTCGCCTGATCGGGCGCGAAGGCGACCGGTTGCAGCTCCTCCCGCTTGGTTCCGGCACGCGCCAGCTGGTCGTCACCGATCCGCCCTGGGCGGCGGTTGCCGAACAGCTCGTCCGACGTCTCTAGCCAATTGGTCGCTCCGCGCTTAACCATGTATCAAAGCTGTGCATCCAAAGAGGGGTCATGACACTCAACGTCCTTACGCTCTCGACCCTCTTTCCGGACATGAGCCGCCCCAATTTCGGCGTCTTCGTCGAACGCCAGGCGCGCGAGCTGGCCAGCCGCCCGCAAGCGGACGTGACCGTCATCGCGCCGGTCGGCATTCCAATCTGGCCCTTTTCGCTCGCGCCCGGCTATGCCGCCTTGCGCGCACTGCCGCGCAAGGAACGCTGGCGCGAAGTCTCCGTCTATCGCCCGATCTTCCGCACCATCCCGAAAATTGGCGGCCGCACCAATGTCGGCGCGATGACGCGCGCGATCCTGCCGCTGGTGCGCCGCCTGCACGCGCAGCGTCCCTTCGACGTCATCGACGCCAGCTTCTTCTTTCCCGACGGCCCGGTCGCCCGTCGCCTGTCAAAGGCGCTGGGCATCCCCTATTCGGTCAAGGCGCGCGGCGCGGACATTCATCATTGGGGCACGCAGCCCGCGACGCGCAAGCTGGTGCGCCAGGCGGCTGATGACGCGGCCGGCCTGCTCGCCGTATCTGACGCAATGCGCCGGTCGATGGCGCGCATGGGCATCGATGCCGACAAAATCCGCGTCCATTATACCGGGGTCGATCTCGACACGTTCGAACTCACCGATCGGCAGGCGGCGAAGGCTGCGCTGGATTTCAACGGCCCTGTCGTGCTGAGCGTCGGCGCGCTGATCCCGCGCAAGGGGCAAGACCTGCTGGTGCGCGCATTGGCGCATCTGCCCGACGTGACGCTGCTGCTCGCGGGCCAGGGTCAATATCGCCGCACGCTCGAAACGCTGGCGCAGGAATTGGGTGTCGAGCGGCGGATCGGATTTCTGGGTTCAGTCCCCCACCACAAGCTGCCCCGCATTTTCGCAGCGGCGGACGTAATGGCGCTGGTGTCCGAATCAGAAGGCCTGGCCAATGCCTGGGTCGAATCGCTCGCTTGCGGCACGCCCATCGTCATCAGCGATGTGGGCGGCGCGCGCGAACTGCTCGACCGGGCGGAAGCGGGCCGGATCGTGGAGCGTGATCCCGAAGCCATTGCCGCCGCCATCCGCGCGATCCTCGACAATCCACCGGCGCAGGCCGCCGTCCGCGAATCCGCGCTGCGCTTTACTTGGCAGGCCAATGGCGACGCGCTGATCGCGCATCTTCAGTCCATCGCCGCGTCCGACGACAGCTGAAGCGGCAATAATCGCGCCCGCCCGTCCGGCGTCGGGAACCGCCCGTCATCGAACGGCACCTCACCCCAGCGCCAGGGCGTGAGTTCGGCATAGGCCGGGTTGGAAATGGGCGCATGCCGCTTGAGATTCAGCACCCGTTCGCCGGTGTTGCCATAAGCGGTCAGCCGCACATGCTCGCGGTAAATATCCGCCGGCCGCTCATAATGAAAGGCGTCGCCCCATCCCATCGCCTGCGCGATCCGGGTCATCATCCACCAGCCGGATCGCACCTCGCCCGGCAGGTCGAACAGACGGCGCTGCCGGCTCACCAGCCGATCAAGCGCGGTCATCGTCCCGTCCTGCTCTATCCCGACCGGAGCTGGCAGCAGCGCGGTCCACCCGTCCGCCGCCGCGTCCGCGCACGTGCTGGCGCGGATCGACAGGGTGACGCCCGACCGCGCCTGCGCCAGCCAGTCCATAGCGCCTGCATCGTCGCCAATGCTGATCAGCGCGCGCACAGCCCCGTCGCGGATCGCCTGCAACAGCGCCTCGCCCTCCAGCCCAGGCGCCTGCGCCATGGTGCGCGCGCCCCAGAAACGTTGCGCATCGACAATGCTGTCGGGCGTAAAATCCCGATGCGCCGCCAAAGTGTCGGCCAGGCACCCAACCTCGCGCGCGCCCATCCCATTCGCCGCCCGCCCCAGCGCGAACGGCCCCGCGCCCGGCCGGGCGATCCGCCCTGTCACCAGATGCAGGTTCAGGATCGCAGTGGAGATCGCCGCATCCTCTGCGCTGAACAGCGACAAGGCGCGATCCTGCGATGCCCACAGATCATAGAAATTGCGCACGCCTTGCGGCGACAGCCCGCATGTCCGCGCTACCGACCAGATGTCATGGCCGGGGCGCAGCGATTGCCAGAAATCGTGCGGGGCCAGTGCAGGCGGGCGCCCATCCGCCTGACCCATGTCGGCATCATGGACATGCAACAGCAATCCGCGCAGCAAGGGCGCGATGGCCTTTTGCGCCACGGGCAAGTGCAGATCCACGTCCAGCCCGGCCCCAGCCCCGGCCGGCGCGACGAGCACGAGGCGCGCGCCGCTTTCCGCTCGCATGGCCTGCACCCGGTCGAATAGCACGGGATGATCCGTCACCACTGCGTCACCGATCATCAGGATCAGGCCTGCGCTGCCGATATCCTCAAAACTCGCCGGCATGACGTCCTCGCCAAAGGCCGCGCGGTGCAACCGATCGATCGCACCGCGCCAGGGCGCATGGATATGCGCGGACCCGAAAAAGCCCTTCATCAGCTTGTTGGCGACATAATAATCCTCGGTCGGCATCCCGCCACCGACATGCAGCGCCACGCTGCCCGGACCATGGCGCGCCACCACCGCCGCCAGCCGCCGCGCCAGCAGCGCGATCGTCCGCTCCCAGCCCTGCCTGCGTCCCTCTACCAGCGGATAGAGCAATCGCCCGTCGAGCGCGCAGCCATCGCGCAGCCGTTTCGCCTTCACGCACAGCAATCCGCCATTGGCCGGATGCGCCGAATCACCCTCCAGGTGCAGGCTGCGTTCCTCGCCGGTCACGGCGCGGATGCCGCAACCCACCGCACATTCCCCACACAGGCTTCGCACAATGGCCATGGTCAGGCGATATCGCTGCGGTGGACGGTCATGACGCGCGTCCTAGCCGATGCCGCGCCCGGACAAAAGTGGAGGCGCCTGCCTTGCTTTCGGCCCCCGCATCTACACAGTGCGCGCATGTCGAATCCCTTGCTCCGTATCCTCGCGCTTCTTGCGCTGCTGATCGCTCCCCTTTCGTCCGTCGCCGCACAGGAGCGCGGGCCGTTGCTGCTCGCCGCCGCGAGCATGCAGGAGGCGATGACCGCTGCGGCTGATGCCTGGGCCGCACGCGGCCATCCGCGCCCCGTCCTCTCCTTTGCAGGGTCCTCCGCGCTCGCACGGCAGATTCGCGCCGGAGCCCCCGCCGACCTGTTCCTGTCCGCCGACGAAGACTGGATGGACGATGTGGAAAAGGCCGGCTTCGTGAAGCGCGGCACGCGCGCGGACCTTGCCGGCAACCGGCTGGTCCTCGTCCGCCCGGCCGGCAGGCGCGTGTCGCTGCGTATCGGGCGCAACATGCCGATCGCGCGTGCACTGGGCAAAGGCCGGCTCGCCATGGCCAATCCCGACAGCGTGCCCGCCGGCAAATATGGCAAGGCGGCACTGACCGCGCTGGGCGTCTGGCCTTCGGTCGCACCCAAGGTCGCACGCGCCGATAATGTACGCGCCGCGCTGGCGCTGGTGGAACGCGGCGCGACGCCGCTCGGCATCGTCTATGCAACCGACGCGCGCGCCGGCAATGGCGTGTCGATCGTCGGCGCCTTCCCCACCGGCAGCCATCCGCCGATCCGCTATCCGCTGGCGCGCCTGGCCGGCAGTCGGCACCGGGATGCGGATGCTTTCCGCCGCTTCCTCCTGTCCCCGACCGGCCACGCGATCCTCGCGCGCTATGGGTTCAGCGCACCGTAAGCCTTATTTCTGGCAGGAGATGATGGCGGCGATCACCGCCAGCGTTTCCTGCGGGTCGCGCACGCGCACCGTGTCCAGGCCCAGTTGCTTGGCGGGATAATCATTGCCGCCCGGAAAGATGGCGTCGCCGATGAACATCATCGCGTCCAGCGCGATCCCGCTGGCGTCGCGCAATTTGCGCAGGCCATAGGCCTTGTCCACGCCTTCGCGCGTGATGTCGATGGACGTCGCGCCGCCCATGTTGATCGACAGGCCGGGCAGGCGCTGGCGCAGATCGGCCTGAATGAGCTTGCGCTTGGCGAAGTCCGGGTCCCATGATTCCTTGGCGTGAATGGGCGCCTGCTGGCCCAGCGCGGAAAAGGTGATCTGGCTGCCCCGGTCCTCAATCCTCTCGCCCCAAGTCTGCTCGGGCACGAACCCGGTCGCGGCCAACGCCGCGTCGAACGCCGCCAATATCTTCACTTTCTGCGCGGCATCGAACAATTCGGCATAGACGGCCGACCAGCCATCCGCGCCATATGTATACAGCTTGGTCCCCGTCGTCGGCATCAGCCACAGGCGTGACCAGTCCGCGCGCGCCGGCAGGCGGCTCGCCACCTGCTTGTCGAATTGCGGCCAGTCGCCGCCCGAAATGACCGCAACATGCGCGACGGTCAGCAGGTCGGCCAGCGCCTCGGCCATATCCGATTCCAGCGGCTGCTTGCTCAGCGTCAGGGTTCCATCAAGGTCGAAGGCAATCAGTGATTTCATGGCGCTGTCCCATCCATGCGGGCGTGTCGTCGCCCGGCGCGCTACACCAGCGCGCCCGCCTTGCGCAACCGCGCTAACCATGGTCGCGCCTGCTTGACGCGCGAACGGCAATCGCCCAACCACCGGCGATGGATTTTACCCTGTCACCGCAGGACTGGACGGTCATCGGCCTGTCGTTGAAGGTCAGCCTGGTCGCGGTAGCGGTCATGTTGCCGATTGCCTTCGCACTCGCCTGGATATTGGCGCGCTGGCGCTTTCCGGGCAAGCTGCTGCTTGACGCGCTGGTGCATCTGCCTCTGGTCGTGCCGCCGGTCGTCACCGGCTGGCTGCTGTTGCTGCTGTTCGGCATCAACGGTCCGATCGGCAGCCGGCTCGACCAATGGTTCGGCGTCACCTTGTTGTTCCGCTGGACCGGGGCGGCGCTGGCCGCTGCGATCATGGCGATGCCGCTGATGGTGCGCGCGATGCGCTTGTCGATTGAATCGGTCGATCGGCGGCTGGAACAGGCGGCGCAGACGTTGGGCGCTTCGCCGCTGCGCCGCTTCCTGTCCATTTCGCTGCCGCTATCCTTGCCGGGCATCTTTGCCGGCGCGATGCTGGGCTTCGCGCGGTCGATCGGGGAATTCGGTGCGACTATCACCTTCGTATCCGACATTCCCGGCGAAACCCGCACCTTGCCCATCGCCATCTATGCGGCGCTTCAGGTGCCCGGCGCCGAAGCCGCCGTGAGCCGCTTTGCGATCATTTCCGTGCTGCTGTCGTTGGGCGCGCTTTTGATCTCGGAACTGCTCGCCCGCCGCGCGACGCAGGGACGCATGCCCCATGTCCTTTGACCTGCGCCTGCGCCGCCGCCTAGGCGACCGCACCATCGCGCTCGACTGCATCGCCGACGCGCGCCTGATCGCGCTGACCGGCCCATCGGGCGTTGGCAAGACCAGCATCCTCAACATGGTTGCCGGCCTGCTCGCCCCCGATGAAGGCCATATCCGCATCGATGGCGAAACGCTGTTCGACAGCGCGAGCGGCATCGACCGGCCAGCCGCAGACCGCCATGCCGGCTACCTGTTTCAGGACCTGCGCCTGTTTCCGCATATGCGCGTGGATCGAAACCTGCGCTACGGTCGCCGTCCGGGCGGCGCGCTGTCGGAAGAGGACGTGCTGGCTTTTCTGGGCATCGGCCACCTGCTCCACCGCATGCCGTCCACTCTGTCGGGTGGCGAAGCGCAGCGCGTCGCCATCGGCCGCGCCCTCCTCTCCGCCCCCCGCTTCCTGCTGATGGACGAACCGCTGACGGGGGTCGATCGCGCTCGCCGCGCGGAAATATTGCACCTGATCGAACGCGTGCGCGACGAATTGCGCCTGCCCATTCTCTATGTGACGCATGATCTGCGCGAAGCGGAACGGCTGGCCGACCGCATCGTCGAAATGCCCGAAGGATGAGGTCGCCAGCACAAAAACACCGTGACAGCGCCCCTTTTGCCCGCCATCAGGATCGCGATCACAGCAGAAAGCCGTCACACTGAGCCCTCCGACCGACAATCAGAGCAAGTCGCCTCCAAAAGACGCCGACATCGAAAGACGGTTGCGCGCTCTTGAGCGAATGATGGGTGAAAGCCTGGGACGACTAGATCGCATTCAGCACGGCTTGGAAATGCTCGTAGCCGAAACTTTTGCACGAAGGCTGGACCATGCTTCCGAGCCTGATTCCGCCATACAATGGTCGACCGCCGGCTTCCCTGTCATTCCCAGAAATCTGCCAATTTACTTTGCCAAGCCGACGAAGGGTGGCCAACCTGATCCGGATGTCTACCTGGCCGACTGTTGGCATGAGCGCGAAGCTTGGGGTGTATGGGGACGTGACGCCCTCCACGCGCTGCGTTTCGCCTTGGACCGATGGCGCGGCGGCTATGTGACAGTCAGCATGGCCCTTCGCGCCTTTCAACCGATCGGGAAAACACGGCCCCACGTCGATTTTACCGCCAATGGCTATTTTCTGGGGAGCCACCAATTGGGGGCTGTGGAGCAGGTGATCAAACTTCGCTTGCCCCCCTCCTGCATCGGCAACGGTGACGTTGTCTTGCAGATGGTGCACGAAGCGCCCCTCTCTCCCCTATCCTTCGGTACGGCCAATGATGGCCGCCAATTGGGCGTCGGTTTGGCGATGCTTGCGGTCGGGTGATATTCGCCCGAACGCCGATAGCATGATTGCGAATAGCGCGACTTTGCGGCAAGTGCGAAGTCCGGTCGACATATATATACCGCTTGGACGAAGCGGATCTTCATATCATCCCTGCGTCCATCGGTGGCGCGCGGATCAGCTAGGGAGCGAGAGAGAAGGCACATGGCCAATCTGATCATTACCGGGGGCGCAGGCTTTATCGGCGCGAATTTCGTCCGCCACTGGCGCAAGGTGTCGCCCAATGACGGGATCGTCGTGCTCGACGCCCTGACCTATGCGGGCAACCCCGCCAACATTGCAGACGTACCGGACGTTTCCCTGGTCGAAGGCGACATCTGCGACACCGCGCTTGTGTCGCAACTCATTGCCGATCACGATGTCGACACCATTGTCCACTTTGCCGCCGAAAGCCATGTCGACCGTTCGATCACGGGCCCCGACGCCTTCGTCACCACCAATGTCATCGGCACCCACAGCCTCCTGAAAGCCGCCAAGGCCGCCTGGCTCGACAAGGGCACCGGCCGGCCCCACCGTTTCCATCATGTCTCGACCGACGAAGTCTATGGCACGCTGGAACTCGATGATCCCGCGTTCAGCGAATCCACGCCTTATGCTCCCAATTCGCCTTATTCCGCGTCGAAGGCGGGGTCGGACCATCTGGTGCGCGCCTATCACCACACCTATGGCCTGGAAACGACGACCAGCAATTGCTCGAACAATTATGGTCCCTACCAGTTTCCCGAAAAGCTGATCCCGCTCTTCACGCTCAATGCGCTGTCGGGCAAGAATCTGCCCATCTATGGCGACGGCATGAATATCCGCGACTGGCTGCATGTCGAAGATCATTGCATCGGCATCGAACTGATCATGCGCAAGGGCCGGATCGGAGAGACCTATAATGTCGGCGGCGGGCAGGAACTGCCCAATATCGAGGTTATCAAGGAAATCTGTCGCGGCGTTGACGAAGCCTTTGCGCGCAATCCCGCACTCGCGTCGGTATTTCCCGATGCGCCGGCCGCCCACGGCCGCCCGTCGGCCGAACTTATGACCTATGTGCAGGACCGCAAGGGCCATGATCGCCGCTACGCGATCGACGAAACGAAGATCCGCAGCGAACTGGGCTATGAACCTTCGCGCGATTTCCCACAGGGCTTTGCCGATACGCTCAACTGGTTCCTGGACAATCAGGACTGGTGGCGTCCTCTGGTGGCGCGCGCCGCCCTGGCTGGCTGATCCTTCAATCGCCGGGCAGGCCACGCAGGACCATCGATGACGCTCGATATCATTCTTCCCATTTATCGAAACGTCGACATGGTCCGGGCCTGCCTGGACTCCCTTGTCCGGAATCTCGACGAGATCCGCGATCACAATCCTCGACTGATCGCGATCAACGATTCGCCCGATGATCAGGCGGTCGATGCCTATCTGCGTCAATGTCATGCCGAAGGCCTGATCGACGTCCACATCCGCAATCCCGAAAACCTCGGCTTCGTGCGGAGCGTCAACAAAGGATTGGCGATGGCGCGCCGCGACCGGCGTGCTGCCCTGCTCGTCAACAGCGACACGCTGACCTATCCCGGCACATTGTCGGAAATGCTGGCCGTGCTGCATGCCGACCCGCAGATCGGCTTCGTCTGTCCGCGCTCCAACAATGCCGCGCTAGCGACCTTTCCGCCCGCGCCGCATAATTTGTCAGGCATCGCGACGACGCCGGAAATCTGCCATATCGCCTGGGAATCGGTACACCGGCACCTTCCCCGCTACAGCTTCGCGCCGACCGCCGTTGGCTTCTATCTGCTCATTTCAGGGCAGGTGGTCGCCAATTTCGGCTATCTCGATGAGGATTTCGGCGTTGGCTATGAGGAGGAAAATGACCTCGTCATGCGGGCGGGCAAGGTCGGCTTTCGCGCCGTGCTCGCCAATCACGCCTTCGCTTATCATGCCGGTTCAGCCTCCTTCAAGCTGCACGACATTGACTATAAGGGCCAGCAACAGGCCAATCTGCGCATGATCGATGCGCGCCATCCTGAATTCCTGCCCCTGGTCTGGGCGCATGAAGCATCGGCTGAATATCGCGCGATCGCCCAGATGGCGAACCTCGTGCCGACTGTCGACAGCAAGCTCAAGATCGCGCTCAATCTGCTCAGCGTCGGCCATCATCACAATGGCACCAACGAACTCATCATGAACTTCATCCGCTGGTTTGATCGCCAGCCGCGGGACGGGTTCGAACTGCATATCATCTGCAAACGGTCCGTCGCCGAATTCCATGGCATCGACCGCCTGGACCATGTGCGGCTGCGTACCGATGTGACGCCGGGCTATGCCGTGTCGATCTTCTTTGGCCAGCCCTTCGAACTCGACCAGATCAGCGTCATGGAGCATCTCGCCCCGGTCAATATCTATGGCATGCTCGACGTCATTGCGCTCGACTGCGGCAATCTGCGCGCGGACAATGACGTGCAGACGCTCTGGTCCTATGTCGCCCGCAACGCCAACGGGCTTTTCTTCATCAGCGATTTTTCCGAAGAGACATTCCGGCATCGCTTCCGGCGTCGGTTCGGCGCGCAGGTCCATACCCGCCTCCTGCCCACCCGCCCCTCGGCCTATGCTGCGCGCTATGAAGGGCTGGAGCTGCGCCGCGACCATGTGCTGGTTCTGGGCAATCATTTCGCGCACAAGGCTTCCAACGCGTCCGCCCGCATCCTGGGCGAAGCCATCCCCAGCCTGTCGGTCCT
>MDSZ01231903.1_pt1 | contig 10773 bp, 3 predicted proteins | sample 811201 | NCBI WGS metagenome assembly MDSZ01 (sample SAMN05326647, study PRJNA326480) | marine metagenome | isolation source: seawater | place: Indian Ocean: North | collected 2010
TATATAGAGACTTTGGATTTGGATATAAAGTCATCAACAACATCTAGGCTTGGTTTTAAAATTGATAAAGACTCAACGGTTTCTTTCGTAAACTTTCCAGAAGCAACAAGAGATATAACAAAGCCATATCAGGGCAGGATATCTACTACAAATAACAATGATAGCTTTGACCCCTCGGCAGGGTTGATAATAGTAGACGGATCAACAGAGGAGGCGTTTAGAAGCCAGTCTGTTGTTGTTATAAACAGAACATCTGGCTCTTTTGACGCAAGAGGTGATTTCTGGAATGATCACCTGAAGGATAGGCCGATTATATCTGGAAACAAAGTTAATTCCTTTTATAACCCAAAAAACGGAAAGTATGTCTCTTATTATTATGAGTCGAGAGAAAATAGGTGGATCGAATCAATTCAATCCGCCGAGATTGGGAGTAAAAATTTATCACCCACGCACACTGAGCGATACGTTTTTAGATGGGTGGACTCAAGGCACTTAAGCAAATTATTTTAGGTTAGTTATGTTAAAATTATCAGTATCTTCAATAGGGACATACGAAAAGTGTCCCAAGCAATATCACTATAGGTATATAGAAAAACCAGATGTTATACGACAAAAGCATCCTGCGACAGAGTTTGGCTCATGTGCGCACCTTGCTCTTGAGATATTTCATAAGGTTTTAATGAAAAAAAATATAGATAGCTCTGAGTATCCGAGGCTTATGAAGTGGGCAACTGGAAAGGCAATAAAGGAGTTTGACCTATCAATATTAAAGGAGCCGACGTGGACAACAAACGGCGAGATCCCGGGTATAATATTTCTTAAAGAGGTTCTCCAGGATTATTTAAATGTAATAAGAAGTCAGGGACTTCCTAATGTCATTGGTGTTGAGGTTCCGTACTCTTTTAAGGTTGGCGACAGTACTATAAGGGGGTATATAGATAGGTTGGATAAAGTTTGCGATGGAGAATATCGCGTTGTTGATTATAAGACATCAAAGAACCCTAAGTATTTAACGGAGTTTCAGCTTCTTGTTTATGCTGATGCCATAAGAAGAAAATATCCTGATGCAAAAATAATTCATGGAAGCTATATGATGCTAAAGCATAGCTGTAAAACCAAAGACTGGGTCTTTAACAGTAGTGATTTTAATAGGGTTACAAAAAAACTTTTGAAAAGAGCCGGGCAGATAAACTCAGAGACACGATGGGTAAAGAAGCCTTCTGTACTATGTAATTGGTGCGATTATAAAACAATATGCCAAGATTCTTGGGCTGAATAGGAGACGTTAAGGTATGATAAAAAAGTCATTTATAGGTGTTGCTGAATTGTATGATGAAAGTATTTATATAAATACAAACACGGGAGAGGGCCTGGGTAAAGCCCTTGAGAAGATCGATCCCTTGTTATGTAAGATGGCATCAAAAACATATATGAACGATTATTCGTTTGATGATATAAAGCATGAGCTTGTTTTAATAGCAATAGAAGGAATTAGGGCATATAATCCGGGCAAAGATGTCAAGCTTAGTACTTTTTTGCATATACACTTAAGAAACAAGCTTATTTCAAAAATAAGAAGTTTAAATAAGTTATCAAACGACGCTTCTTTGGTTGGCACTAGCAACGATAACAATGACTCATGCAGAAAGGTTAGGTCTGAAATTAATTTTTCGCAAATAACTGACGCCATGTCTTCTAATGATGGAGATTCAAGTATAGAGTTTATTGATACAATTGCTGAGGACGAAGGGATGTTTGGCGCAGGTCTTTGCTCCAGAGAGCAGTCTGATTTCAGATCTGCTTTGTCGAAGATGTCTAAAAGTATAGATAGTAAGACCAGTAAAATTCTTGAGTTGGTGTGCCTAAAGGATTACTCTATAAAGGATGCAGCAGCAGAAGTTGGCTTATCAGGGTGGGCGGCGAGCATGAGACTTAAAAATCTAAATAAAAACAGAATTATAAAAGACATCTTCGAGAGAAAAATACAGGATGACAAAAGGCGATAAGATAAATAAGTTTATTGAGAACGAAAAAGATATATCTAGATGCAAGATATCAATATTAGAAAGCATATCTAACCTAAAGCCTTCGAAGAGAAGGCTTCTTTCTATAGAAAAGAGCTTTGTTAATTTTGATTTTAACTCTATGGGCTTTGGTACTGTTAATGAATGCAAAGAGGCCATTGATTTGTTCAGGTCATCTAGAAAGTTGTTTTATATTAAATATTCTATAAGTGAAGATAAAAAAGCTTATCATGATATACCACAGTCTAACTTTGGTGCCATAAAGAAAGACTTTGAATCTGTTTCTTTTAAGTTTAATTTTATAAAAAAAATGTCTTCTCATCTTATGTTTGTTAAGCCACAAGAAGTAAATCTTGTGCAGAGTGATTATTATTTTAACAAACTATCCGACATTCTTGCGAGGGATGGTGCAGATGAAGCTAACAACAGGGTGGTTTTTAAAAGCCTTAGTTGTTTGCTTCCTTATGAACCAATAACTATGTCTCGTCAGCGTGCGCGTGAGCAAGCAACATATTTTTCTATAGGCTACTTTTTGCACGTAGGAATGCAGGAACTAGAATCAGATTTTTTAAAATTAAAGAAAGGTTACAAGTTAATATTTGAAGATTCATTTGATTACAAATCTTTTTTAAAAAATTATGTATATATTGATTTAAAGTTAGACAATCTATTCTCCTCTATAAAGAAATCTATGTATAAGTATTATAATTTATCTACAAATAAGCTTGATTATTTAGATGATACAATGGGAGTTAACAATTCTATTGGCACGATGAATCACCTAGAAGATGTTTTTAGGTGTGATTATTACTCCTTCAAGGAGACTGGACCAATAAGAATTTTTGGATCCAACGACGTGGTAGATAGACTTCGGGTGTCTAACCTTCCTAAGGGTAAGGTCGGGATTGTTTTGCCAATAAAAAGAACCGGGAATGAAAAGATGAATGTTTTTTATAAGAAAATTATACATGGCACTTCATGCATTACGGAATTGTTTAGAGATGGCCTATCAAACATAAAAGCTTACGACAAAGATGGGGCAATACGTTACTACAAGTGTCTTCTTGTAAATAAAGATTTAAATTATGATGCATTAATAAATGCTAATTTTCAACATATTAGTGTAGAAGATAGTTCGCTTCTGGTCGCAAGAACTAGGTCGGAAAATAATTGTATGATCGAATCGTTTAAAAATATAGAGGCATATTTAGATGACTTGTCATTTAATTATGTTAATCTTAATAATACTATTAATGATCGATCAGATAGAATAGAATCTAGGAAAGACATAGTTAGAAAGTATTTTGGATAAATAAGAATGAATATTATAAAAGAATCATCACTTGATATATTTTTAGATAGCGACATGCTTGGTGAATATATATCTATTATGGATCAATCGGATTATGATGATGTATTTATACCAAAGCTATCTCAGTTTTATAATTCAGGGTATGAAAAGGAGAGCTTTGAGGACGAGGTTGATACATTTCCGTGGGCAATATTTGACAGATCTTTAGAGGAAGATGTAAAGGGGTTGGTCAGACTTATTGGCCCCTCGATGCTTGACGTTCAATGGCCGGCTCTAAAGGGGGCTTTGGACTCCTTCAGGTTAGGTAGCGATGTGCCATCAGGTCCGACGCCTAGCCATAGGGATAACGAGGATAGCCGCAATAAAGTACAGCAAAAAGACGTTGGCGCAACAATTCCTATATTTCCAGAGTCGGATGCTCCTGTGGCAGAAGAGAGCGCTGACACTTCCGAAGAAGCGTTAGATGACAGCGCTGCTAATGCTTCACCAATCTCCATGTCGCCAGAAGAAGTTAGGGCAAAAATAGTTTCCCTTGGCTTAGAGAGAAAGAGCGGGGGCTACCAGAAAGACAATTTGCCAAGGATATTTGTTAATGAAGCTGATTCATTTAGGAATTATCTAATGTCACTCGGCATACATGTTTCCGAAGTAAACTCAGAGTCCGCAAGCTCTTTTAACGGCCTTCTTGGAGAGGGCGAGTTTAATTATGGTTCTATATCAAGAAGGCTAAGGGAAGATGATTTAAACAGAATAAAATCTCAAAGATTAATTGTTAGTAACGACATGGACATTGTTGACGGAAACCACGGGTGGGCAATAGTATATTTGGCCTCACTTGAGCTAGAAGGATTTTCTTCAGAAATGAACGCTTATGTTGCAGATCTTTCGACCAAAGATCTTATAGATATTGCAGAGGAGTGGTCTTCTAGGGCAGATGTAAAGAGAGCTAGGAGGCTAAGTCATCTTAAAGATCAGGTATCTATAGAGCCAAATAGCGCAGACCCTTATGATAGATTTAAGTTTCTTCCGGAGGAGGTAAGAGCAGGTATAGAGGGTGGCGATTTTTATTATAACTTCAGAACAAACAAGCCAGAAAATCCAAACAGATTCGGAGAGTTTTTGTCTGAATTTCCATTTGGGCTTGGTGACTCTAGGTTTGAAGCGCTTACTCGTGAAATTAACGGATTGCAAAATTTATTTTTAGATGAATTACGTCTTATAACAATGATAGAGGAAGAGCTATCTCTTTCTGGTGAGGGAAGCATGCCCCTTACCCTCTCCAATAAAGAAGCGGATTTGAAGAGAATACGGGGCGATATAAAAGAAAGCATAGATATTCTTGAGGCCTTAAAGAGACCAATTTCAAATGAACATAGCTTTCCTAATGCATCTACAATAGATGCTGTTAATGACATAGACGACGAGGTTGATTTAGATCCAATCGATGTTCCTTCTTTTAAGATATCTCACAAGAAGAGCATGATTGTAAACCAAGATCGTTTTCGAGCCAAAAAGAGAGCCATAGAGTCTCAAGGCAAGTCTTTCAGCATAGGTGAGTATTATTTTTATAGAATTTTAGATGATCCATCTTTGCTCAATTATATAATAGAGCAGGAAGTTGATGGAGAGGTAGTGCCAGTTCCTGACGTTAATACGTTTAAAAAGTTTTTGTTGGCATGTGAAAGCTCTATAGCTTCGGAAGCGGGCTCTCAGGAATCCGCTAATGATAAAATAAGAGTTTTCAACAATTTTATCGCTGCATTAAAGATATTGGAAGATGAGAAGATCGAATATCTTTCTAAGTTTGACATAGGAAGTCCCGACTCTTGGATTAGAAACAAGGGTGTTTCGATAAGGGAGGAGATCTTAGCCTCTAGCTCACTGAAGGATCTTTCGGAGGATGAGGCGGTAACAACGGCTCATATGTTATCAGGAAGAAGTCGTCTTTTTGCCATGCTATTTCTTCAGCTTGGACTTATATCTAAAATGGGAAACTTTTATAACCAACCTATAGATAGGGAGCAGGGTGGTGAGCGAATAGGGTATGAGGACAAGATACCCTGGCGCGAAAAGTATTTTAGAAACGTCCCAGATGATCTCAACACAATAACGGACCTGCCTGTTAGATTTAGGACCTACGTATATGAGCTTCATGCATCAAAGCTTGAATCTATTTTTAATAGGGACGATAGGGCTCTTTGGAACGGCGGAGAATATGAAAGTGATGTTCATTCCTTTCAGCTTTCTGCTGGGATTCCCAAATTAAAATCCCAGTTTTTAGGAACTTTCGTCAGAAATAAAACTCCGGGGCACGATCTTGTCAAGTGTCCGGTTTGCTATAAGGAAAAAGAAGTTGAATACAGACTATCTGGGTTTACAAACTATAAGGATAAGATTCCGGAATATAGATCAAAAGTAGTTACAGATCTTTACTCCCCATTAACTGAGGGCGGTGAGATAATAACAAGAGAGATGCTGGCAGGAACAAAAGAAAACCCTCTGTCGTGGGATATTGACGGAAATTCATACACATGGGATGACATTATTAAAATGACCCATGATTCAAATGAAGCAGTTGTTGTTGATGGTTTTTTAAAGAAAAGCGAAGTTTATAAGAGGCTTAACTCAAAGCTAATAAAAAGTGATGTTCCAATAGATTCTATAAGGTTTAAGTGCCCAATGAATGATTGCGGAATAGACTATACTTATGGTGATGATTTTGAATCTTTTGAGGAAATTAACTTAAGCAACCTTCAGCCGGGAAGGGTGAGGGTCGTGTCAGACCAGGTGATTCACGACTTAGAGGTTGTATCAGATTTCTATGATTGGTTAGAGTACCCGTCCTTTGTTGACTTTATAGATAAAAATGCAAAATTACTTGGTGTTGATCAAGGCAGAATGATCTCTATAATAGAAGATTTAAATAATATTGAGATACCGATTGACCCAGATACCGGAAAGAAGATGCCGGAATGGTTCTCTGACAACAGAGAGTTTGTGATAAAGCATGAATCAATAAAAGAAGTTGCCATGAAATATATTGGTGATAGTGGGCTGCATGGTCAAATAATAAGAGAAATAAAAGACAACAATCTTCTTTTTAGAAGAATTCCAAATAACAAGTGGAATGAGGAGGTTGTCTCTAATAATTTTTCAAAAGAAGTTATCGAAGCTATAAATATAAGTGATGGAAAAATTACCGTAAGGCAAAGGGAGTACACTGAGAACAAACTACATGATTCTGGCGGTTCATACTTTTCCGAGATAAGAGATATGGCAAGAAGACCTGGTTATAAGTTTTCAAAGATGCTTTTTCCATGTCCATGCCATATAGATAACCCTGGGGTTGATGCTGTAAATAAATATAATACGCTGGCATTCCCGCACTCTGGTCCGGTGGGATTCAATCAGGATGCAGATATATATAGGGGGAGGCCAACAGGCCCTGATGGAAACTACTTTGATCTTGAGTTTGGTACATTTGGATTCTTGGTGTGTGGGACGCCAACTTCTTTATCTGCATTTACAAGAAACCCAGGTAACGAAAATAATATACGAAGATTTATTGAGAGTGGAAAAACAAGGGCAGTTGAATTTTTAATTGAGAATGGTGTAGACGTAGAAGATATAAGGGTTTTTATGGAGGGGTTCATAAAGAACAGCTCTGTTTATGAAAGAAGAAGGATAGCAACAGTAGAAAGGCTTTTCAAAGCAGCTATGGCCAAGGTTATTAAGCAAGACTTAATAGAAGAGCTTGGGCACCTATCTCTTACGTGTCCGCATGGGCATGCGTTTACAATAAAGCAAAGCTGGGACTTCGGAAGTACTCACTTTGGATGTAATCTGAATACACATACTTCTGCGCGTGGTGACAGCCGTCCATCTGGAGATGGCGTTAAAACCGGAAAGTCACTGGAAAATGGAAGTAAATATAATCGCTATCTTCCAATAATAAGAACAAAGGGGTTTGAAAATCTTTTAAACGTTATGAACTCTGGAAGTGGCATAGGCAAATATAAATCGTACATGTTTAGAAGGATTAAGGATGATGACCTTAATGATGAAAAGTATATAAGGTGGATGGAGAGTCGTGATAATGGCGGTCTAATCGAGCTTATGAATGGTTCTGGCGATGCTGCGAGAGGAATCGGCAAAACAAAGTTTAAAGACCATACTGTAATAAATATACCACAGGCGTCTGATCTTGAGAACTTTATAATGTCAATAGAGTCAGAGGCGTACAGGGAGAGGGTAATAGAGATGCTTTCTGAGCTAAATGGCTCTTATTATCTTCACTCTAAAACAATAATGCAGTCATCTATAATAGATTATGGCAAAGCATATAATGTGGCTTCTGCTATAAGGGGTAAGCATTTCATAAGAGAGCTTATTGAGCAAAATACCATGGTTTCTGAAAACAAATACAGGGACGATGGCGATGGCGTATCTGGCGATGCTCACGAGAGAACTGACGCAGCAGCTTTCTCAGAAGTACTAAGAAGCGGCAGTAGCTCTGAATCATTCTACTCATCTGCCTCAGAAATTCCGTTGGGATCACCCAGTCTGTATAGACATATAAAAGAAACAACGCTTGATGATCCTCAGCATATAAGCTGGCTTTTACTTTATAAAAAAATAAAGCTTGAGGTGAGTAAGATGGACCACCTCAATGAGGAACAAAGAGATGCTGAGATAAGCTCTTATTTAAGATCATATGGATATAACTCAGACAATGTAAGGTCTGATCGCTCCGAGGGAATGGAGCAGGCCGCCCTGATGAGTCAGATGGGCACATCAAATATTATGGAGAAGCTTGATGAAAAAATTGGAGGTGAGCTAGAAGAGCTTATTTCATCGCAGTATGACGATTTCATATCAGGTTTAAAATCATATATCAAGATAATAAACACATATTATCTTGATTCAATACAGCAATCAACATATAGGTACATGAAGAGTATAGCCGGAGGAGATCTTAGTTATAAGCCAATTCCGCAACCAGAAGAGTTTGGCGAAGATATAAGACTTTTAATAAACTCTCTTTTAGAAGATGGAATAATTGTTTATTCTGATTACATACAGGATGGAGAGAGTGACTCTGTATTATCTGAGTTCTCATCTTATGTTTCAGAATCATTGTACATGTCTTTAACTGGGCCCGGTAAAGAAATTAATCTGAATAACATAGTTTTTGATTCATCAGATGAAAAAGAAATTTCTATAAAAGAAACAGATACATTGGGTGACATTGCCAAGAAATATAATGTGACGGTCCAAAATATTTCTGAATGGAACAAGCTGGGAAGATCATTTGAAAATATAGATAAAATGATATCATTTGGAAAAATTAAGTCTTTAATCATACGTGGCAAAAATAAGTCAAGCATATCTGATATGATATCATTCTCAATTGCGAAGTCAATAGAAGATGTTGCCTCTACTGAGGAACATGGAATTGAGCTTGCAACAAAAGAGGGAAGTGTAACTGACTCTCTAGTTAACTATATCTATAGCGTTATAGAGGAGTCGGGCGATGATCCGGAGTTTATAGCAGAAGATTTTTTCTACTCCTTAACTGACGCGGGCCTCAGGGATGCTCCAAGATCAGTTCGCTCCCAGGTTGGCAAATATGATGATAGTGCGGGAGATATGGGGACGGGTCTTTTCTCAAATATAGCCAGTGAGTTTGATTTCATAAGGGAGTCTGAAGAAAGTTCTATAAGTGAGGATATGTATTATTCCGCAATAAGAAAGTCACTAGATTCTCTTGTGCAAGCAGGCTCTTTATCGCTACGATCTACTGATACAGTGTCCTCATCTGGTATAATTTCTGCAGTAAAATCCAAGATACCTTCTTCTGGAATTATAAGTAATAATTTTTATCCAGACCAAATAAGCTTTGGATCTTATTATAGAGACGAATCTACTCATGATGAGACAAAGATGATTGCCTCGCAGCTAACCCTGTTGGCATATGTTTTGTATTTGGCAGATGGTTTAATTTTTGTAAATAATAATTACTTAAGAGAAGACTCCCCAAAGTACATCGGAATCAACCTTGGCTTGTCAGATAGCTTGTCCAGTATTGACTCTATATTGAATGTTGGTAATTATAGCCTTGATTCAATTATAAGATCTTACAGGGACATACCTGGTGATATTCAGATGGGCATAAAGGAATCCTTTAGGCGACATATTGACTCAAGCGTTACTAGCCTTGACTCATATATATGGGGTTATATGCCAGAGGCATTCTCAGTTTTGAATAATAGAATGCTTGGAGGCTCTCAGTGTACTTCTTATAAATATATATCAATGGCTAGGGAGATTATGAGGGAGAGGCTTGAGGAACATTCTGACTACTTTGATGATCCCATGAGATCAATCGCTTTTGAAAGAGCATCGATAGTTAAGTCAATTCCGCTTTCAATAGAAAGCGAAGGTTTTTATGCTCCAAATAGATCGCCAAAAGTAATTTACAATCATAAATCTACGGGATCAAACGCTGGCGTCGTATCATCTATAGATGAGTTGGATGATACAGACAACTCCCTTGGATATCCAATAAATGAAAGGATCGGATATGATGGACGCTACATTTGCGTAGGCAGAATTGGCAAGCCAGGATCTTTTGATTATAAGTACCCTCCCAGTAATAAAGTTATGGATAGCTATAAGGGAAGCGTTGGGTTTACACTTCCATTTCTGTTTGGCTGGAGCGAGCCCAAGAGAGCTAGAACTAGATTAAATAAACTTGGAAATATAACTATTCCAGACTTTAAAGTTGTGGTAAGAATAGACGGCGATGGCGGGCAGCCTGCAAATTTATATGATATAACATTTTTGTTTAAAAAATCCGATGAATCAGATTCAATAACAGAAAGGCTAAAGGAGGACTTGAAAAAGGCAAACAAAATAGAAAAGGATATAGAGCAGAATGAAATTATGCTGGGGATGGAAAGCGATGAAGAAATTAAAGGATCGCTTATGTCCAAGATATCTGATTTGAAATCAAAGTACGAAACGCTTAGTTATGCTATGGAATCAATAAAGACGGAGCTAGAAAGACATCCGCCTAAAATTTTTACAAAAATAACAAACAGATCTCTTGCAAAAGGGGAGCGTCCAGATGGACTAGGGGGCGCTGAGCCAAATAATATATCGCCAGGTGAATCAGAGTCTTTATATAGCGTACCGGCCTTATGTCTAATTGATCCATACACTGCCTATGAGTATATAATGAACCCAGAAATATCAGGAAGCACTCATAGATCAGAGCAAGAAAAAAGAGCACTCGTTAGGTTTGTATATGACATATACAATTTTGAACCAATAGCCAGAGAACTTGCTTCTCGGGGAGAGATATATGCCAGCAATAATCAGGATGGCTCTTTGGATATCGATATAGAAAATATATATAGAATACTTGATAGTAGA